>VOFH01002470.1_pt1 | contig 22321 bp, 31 predicted proteins | sample 5384091 | NCBI WGS metagenome assembly VOFH01 (sample SAMN12384727, study PRJNA508395) | human gut metagenome | isolation source: healthy gut G | host: Homo sapiens
GCGGTTGACCATGCCGTAGGGTGTGATCTCCGCGCCGTACTGTTTGAGGACGTCTTCTGCGTAGGCTTCGCGGTTCAGGTGTGCTTGTAGATCAGGTCTGCATCCTTGCCGCCGAGAACAATTCAGCTCATCACGCACCAGCGCGTCGCTATCGCGGATTTTTGTCTCGAAGCAGTATTGCGGCAGCTTTCAATGCGGTCGAAGACATCGTCCAGCGTCTCACACTGCGTCGCACTGACCACAGCTTTGAATTTTTGTAAGCTGTCCGCCTGCCTTCAATTCCTGAAGGGACTGCGCCAGTTCGTTGATCCGCGGAAGATCTTCCACATCGGTCAACATGCTGTTCAGCTGCGGCGCGATGGCATCGCAGCCGGTGAACTGCGCGTCGAACCATTCCGGCGCGTCCAGTTCGTTCTGCACCTCCAATAGCCGCTGCTCCGTTGTGGGCAAGTCCAGAACGGCTGTTTTCTGCTCATTTTCATGATTCATGAGTGTCAAGCGGATCATATAGGAAATTTCCGCTGCGGCTCATGCTCCGGCAGCGGCTCCAATTTCCTCCGTGCGGACAACGTAGCCGTGTGGGGTAAACGTGCCCGCTTCGCTTTCACGCATCTGCTTTCCGATTTTTGCATAGTCAAGAAGATCATATACGCTGTCCGGCAGGACATCCAGATCCTCCCGAAAGCCGTTTTCTACATAAAATTTTCCGAGTGCTTCGTCCGTATTGACATCTGCAAGCACCTGACAACGATCTACGTTGGATGCCAGCATCATCAACTCCTGCGCTGTGATGGGGCCGCTGTTTTCCTGCATATGCTTGTTGACCTGCATCTGCAAGAGTCCTTCCAGCTCTGTTTCCTGACGCTCATCCAGCTTGGAAAGCTGTTCCGTCAGAGAATTGAACTCGAAGATCGACATACTCTCGTCCAGATGCGGGGCGAGATAGTCAAAGCAGTAAAACTCATCCACCTGCCAGTAGACATCGCCCGGCGACTTGGTGTGAATCTGCTCAAATGCGTCCATCATCTCATAACGGCTGACAGGGAACGTCAGCTCCACGCCGCGTTCATCGCTCGATGCGCTGCTTACCAGATAGACCTCACATACTTTGCGCAAGGGTCATTCCTCCTGTCTGTTCCTGTTTCTTCTGCATTTCTTCTACGAAAGCCGGGTCAGCGCCGGGAACGTTCCAGCCGTGCATGCTTCCGCACACCATAGCTTCCTCCTGCGCCGGCGTTACGCCGAGGCGCTGATTCTGCTCGTCTGCGATCTGACGGTTCTGTGTCCGGTCGGGTGTGTTCCAGTCGCTGGGATAATAGCCGCTTTCGCCGCGTTTGATGCAGATCAGTACGCCGGTACTGGGCAGCGTGGAAAAACAGAGCTCTGGCAGACCTTTTGCCAACTTTGGAGCGAAGCATTCCTGCTCGGTCTGAATGCTCCAACCAGCCGCCTGCCAGAGATGGGCATACAGCTCCATACTGCCAACACGGATCTCATGCTGCTCCACGCTCTCTCCGAACCCATCACTGGCCTGTCCGGCTATATAGTCTTTGAGCTTTGCCAATTCCTCGCCGTTCAATTCACCGGAAACCATACATTCGGCCACGCCCCAAAGCTTGCCGTTCCTTGCTTCGGCTTTGAAAAAGAGCGACCGCACCTTTGCGTCAACGCCGTCGCTTCGGTTGTAGTATTCCATGAATCCGCGCGGCGTGTTCAAAAACTTTTGATTCACGTTCCAAGGCGCCGGTGATGGTATCCGCATAGCCAACAGCGTCGTCGTCGGAAAGCGTGAGTTCCTCATCCTCATAATCGCCCCAGTCATTTTTTCATAATAACCGAGCGCCAACGGCATGTAAAGCTTTAATTTCTGCGGCTTTACCACAGTAAAGTCATCCTCACCGGGGACGAGAGAAAGCCCGCGCCCATTATCCCATTCCATTAAAAGCTGACCAGCATCGTCAATGCCCTGCACCGTTCCGGTCATGCCTTTCGGGATTGGCTGCGGATCGTTCATCATGGAATCCAGCCGGATGCGCGTTCCCGGTGGAAACTGCTCACGCAGAAGCTTTACCATATAGGGTTTCATAAATGGCATATCACATTCCTCCCATCTGCATTTCCTGTTTTCTGTCTGCTCTGGTCGCTGATATTGCTTGAGAGACTCTTTTTGCCCAATCCGGCAGGTACTCGTCTTTCAGAACGCCAATAAAATCATTCCGGTTCCAGCGCGTCTGCGCTCCATCACCGAGACAGGTGCAAAGAATGGAGCGGCCGCGTGCAGTTGGGCTGCACCCAAAGCCACTCTGCGCCAGCCTAATATGGACTGGGAAAAATAAGCGTTCAGATAGTAGTTTAAGAATAAAAATCACTTCCTTTTTGTTCATTAATGCACCATAAGCTTGACTGAGATTTCATAGTACTCATAGTACAAAACATGAGTGTCGATTTAGCGAGTCATTTCAACCACTTCCCTTCAAAAACAGAGAGCAACGGTATACACCCATTGCTCTCTCATTTTCTTGTATAATTGTATAGGGGACGGGCATTCGGCAGCAAATAAGAGCCCAAAGCGCTGCCAATTTTGTTAGGAGGTACAAATGCGAGTTGAATCATTCACAAGTACAAATGGACTGACAAGGTATATACTTGTAGACTCTTCGGGGGTGCCAGTCGATGTGGTGCTTAGATTTTTTACGTTTCAAAGATAATTGCGGTCGTGCCCGAAATACACTGAGGGCATATTGCTTCCACTTGAAATCCTATTTTGAATACTTGGAATTCATTGGAATGTCTTTTCCGCAGATCGGCATGGACGAACTGGCGGGGTTTATTCGATGGCTTCAAAACAATCACAGGCAGAAGAAAATTATGTCCTTCCCTGCGGCGACAGTTTCCACATGCTCCGCCCAAACAATTAATGTCTACCTGTCAACGATATATGCGTTCTATGATTATCTATCTCGCCACGAAGAATATCGACTGCGGTTGTCAGATAAACTCACACGCACAATAATGGGTTCAAGGCGAGGCTTTAAAGATTTTCTCTACCATATTAACAGGACAAGACAGTATGACACGCGGGTCATCAGACTGATAGAACCCCAAAAGCGTATCAAAACACTTAAAAAGTCTGAAGTGGAGAATCTCCTGTCGGCATGCCTGACAACGCGAGATCGATTCCTGATACAATTGCTTTGGGAAAGTGGGCTGCGGATTGGGGAGGCGTTGGCGCTATGGCTCGAAGACATTGAGCCTGACGCGCATCGAATTCATATTGTTGATCGGGGAGAACTGACCAACCTTTCGGAGATCAAAACGGTATGCAGTCCAAGGATCGTTGATGTATCTGCAGATCTTATCAATCTATTTTTTGAATATATTGTCGAAGCACACACCGATGATGTTGACACAAACCATGTTTTTATCAAACTGAGTGGGGCTCATAAACATTCCCCTCTTGAATATAGCGATGTGTCCGCGCTGGTTCGTAGACTTCAGAAAAGAACAGGCATCTATTTCACAGTACATATGCTCAGGCATTCCTCACTTTCAGAGCCGGCGTCTTGGATGGCCAGTAGAACAATTAAGAATCCGTGCAGGACATCATTTCGTGCAATCGACATATGTGTATCTTCATGCTGATGACGAGGAGATGCGTCAGGAATGGATACGCACAGAAAATCAGATGCTGTTGAGGAAAGGAAGTACAAAAAATGAATCTGGCTTATAACTATCAGCTAATACCGGATTTGAGGAAGGTAAAAGACATGGAACGCTTTATAGCTGGGTCTTACTGGGAAAATGACGTATGGAATTTAAACGACCCATTTTGGGATGATTACAGTATTGGAAAAAAATCATTCACTTCACGCCGCATAACTTTTTGAATATCCGCATCTCTTTCGTTTGGAAATGAAGTATTATCTGGCAACAAGGCTTTTAAGGAAAACTCTCAACCCATCATCGCTCTGGTCAGATTATCAGTTTATGCTCAAAAAAATTCGTGTGTTTTCTTCAAGAAGCCTATCCCCAAATTAACAGTTTTTCTGAAATCTCGATTGATGAAATGGTTCCCTGCATGGCTCAATTATGTAGCGCTGTCAGGGCGCAAGTCATCAAAGGCAAGGCTATCGTGCCCAAATTTATCAACTGTATTTATTCTTCTCTGATTTTTACGATACACGAGACGAATATGAAAAGGATATATGGGATTGCCGAAAAATCCCTTCAGTAGATATTCCTGTACATGCCGTGAATCACCTGATTAATTTCACATTTATACCCGCAGCATTTCAACGACTGGCAAAAAAATATATAAAAACGAGATTGGTAATCTGCGCCTTATCAACAGTACGTTTGGAATTAGAGGCAATTACATATTTTCTACAGTTTATTGCAGAAGTGGAGCCTACGTGGACAAGCCTGAGACATCTTACTCGTCGCTATATTGAAGATTTTATTCAGAAATATCTGAACGCTTTCCCGGCTAAAACCAGGCGGCAGTTAGACAAGCTCTTAAGCACACGAAATTTTCTTCTTCGAATACAACAGTTTGACTATCCTGAAGCCCCATTGATTCCAGTCCCTCACTATTTTTTTCATGAGGATATTCCTTATTTGGAACATTGCCACCAAAATCAGAGCGAATCAAGAACATACCAGATGGTGTAATGGCACAGTTAAAGGAAAACTTGGAATTTCTGACACCCTCCGAACACATTCCTGTCGTAATTATTCTAATTGCGTCTGGGTGGCGGATTTCTGATGTATTAAATCTCCGGTATGATACCTGTCTTGAATATACAGAGCAAGGCTGGTATTTGAAAGGCGACATCAGAAAACGCGCACTATAGGAAACTGCATCCCGATCTCTGACGAGGTTAAAGCTGTTGTGGAATCCGTGGCTCAAATCGCCCGGCAAAAGAGTACGGAGACGAACAATCCTCAGCATTTGTTGTTTAATCGTTATAGCGGATCGCGCATGGGGATGGCGCCAGATCCCTGCAGGATCAGCGAAGCCTTGAACAAATTGGCTCGAAATCATAACATCGTCGACGATCAGGGTAATCCATATCATTTTAGACTCCATGCATTCCGTCATACAAAGGGCGTAGAGCTGATAAACAACGGCATGAGTTTAGTACATGTTCAGAAATGGATGGCGCATATGTCCCCTGAGATGACCCTTGTTTATGCAAAGGTATTAGATACTACATTGCGAAAATCATGGGAGCAGGCAGTCAAGAATGGTCTATTCAAAATAACATCCTCCGGACAGCTCAAACAAATCGACATTTCCGGTATTGAAAATGAAGATTTAATTGAATGGGAGTACATCAGGTACAATCTGGACGCTGTCAGAATGCCGCTTGGATTTTGCATGAAGCCCAAAAAGCAGGACTGTTTTACGCAGCTGAACCCATGCCTTACTTGCCGCAATCTCTGTACTACGCCAGATTTTCTGCCGCAATATGAGCACGAGATTCAAGAAACCAAGCTGCTAATTGAGCGCGGCAAAGCCCAAATTGTATCCATTCTAAGATCCGGTCAAACAAGGCATCTTGCAGGAAAAAAGGGACGTGAATATATTGGAGAGGAAAGAAAAAATGTCAACTGACCATGTTCGCAATGTAAGCGGAATCTTATCGCACGCAAAAGCTAAAAGTGAAACCGTTAAGCAGCGGATCGATTTGGCAATTGAATCCCTCATGCGTGAAAATCTTGCGGTGAACTTTAATTCTGTGGCCGCACGTGCCTGCGTGTCAAAAACAACATTATATAACCATCCGGAGTATCGCACTCGAATTGAATCTCTGCGTTGCAACTGCATTGCCCCAAAGCTGCTTATGAAACCCTCTGTTACTGACAAAGGCAAAGATGTCATAATTGCTGCAAAGAATAAACGCATCCGCGAATTAGAAGCAGAGGTGGATCGGCTATCTTCTATCCTAAAAAGTTTCTATGCGAAAGAATACGAAAAATATTGAACTGTTTCCCATCGTTGTGAACATATCAACAACGAGCAAAGCCCCAATTTGTAAGGGCTTTGCTCGATTGGGGTCTATATTACCAGCCAGAGTTGATTCTCGGGCGACCAGTATTCTTCTTTCAAGGTATTTGGTGAGATGACGAGCACCTTGCCGGTGTAATCCTGTTCGCGCGAATCCGGTTCGCACTGCTTCTGGTCGAACATTCCGAGATCCATGACGAGCGTTCTGTAGTGTGAAATGAAACCGTCCAGAATGGCGGAATGACTTCTGGCGGCAAAGCAGTAATTATGCATTTCATCCTCCGGAATGTAATGGCTTTCCGCCCAAGCTCGGTTGTCCGGACGGAAGCGCCCATCGCCGCGCCGCTCCTGCATGGTGTTCGCTAAAACGTGTTCCACGCGCTTATAGCCGTAAAGCTCGACGATCTTTTCCACTGTGCCGTCCTTCAGATGCATCCCGTCGAAGTTTTCCCGGATGAGGATGTCGATGCCGCCCGCGCAGGCACAGTTCTCCCGGAAGCTCTCGCGCCATTTTTCAATCTCTCCGCGCTTCATTGCGTCTTTTTTGCCGAATACGGATAAAGCGGGACCTTACTCTGCATCGTCGGAGACCTCACAGGAACAGGGGACCGGCGTGATCCATACGTTCAGCATATCATCCAGCGCCCGCAGATTGAGATGGTTGTCCACGAAGAATTTCAGCACATACCGCGGTACATCCGCCAGATCCGGCGTGCAGGCTTCTGCTTCCCTGACAATAACCTCGCCCTCATTCACGAAGCACGCCAGCTTTGCGTTTTCCGGGATACCTGCCTGCTCCCGCGCCCATGCGGGGATCGTGACCTTGCATTCCTCCAGCACGTCCTCGACGGTGAGCGCCTCGTCCGCTTTCTCACACGGCCCGCATTCCGCAGCGACCGCCGTCAGCATTTCCGCAGCGTACAGATTCAGTCTGTCCAGCATCTGCAGCAGCTCCACAATGGGCATACTGTCCTTCGTCACCAGCACCGCGCCGTCCATCGGAATGGCAGCAAGAATTGTTTCCTTCGCCAGCCCTGCGGCTTCCAGCGCTGCTTCCGGCACAGTGCTCAGTCTGGTTTTCTTTTTTGCTTCTGTTTTCAATATTATTCTCCATTCACATTCCGCCCATCTGCATTTCTTCAGATGGGGCTAAATTATAATCTTCTTCACGGCACGGGTTTTCTTCGCCATAGAAGTCATACACGATATCATCTACTGCCTTGCGGATCGCCGGGTCCTGCGTGACTGTACGAAAAGAAAAAAAGCCGCCCGTTGCTCGGTATGGCAGTTCCTCACGAATGCAGTCCAGATATTCTTTACTGTCTGTAAACTGCTGTGCATCGCCGTTGATAAAGCTGACACTTCCCACAATTTGCGCGTCAGTAGATGTCTTCGTCATCTTCATCCTCCGGCACATACAGTGCCAGTTTTGCAGCATCCGCCAGATGCGCGCAAATGGCAAGAACACCGGCCACGCCGATGATCACGCTAAGCGTGATTACTATTGCTTTTTTCATTTCAATCTTCCATTCTATAACGTCATTTCATATGCCTGCTTTGGGTCGTGCAGATCATCCAGAACCGCCTGCGGCAAGCCCTCCTTGCGCACAACGTATCCGCGGCTGCACGCCGCACCGCCATGCGCATCCTGAAATTCGGTCCCGACGGCTTCATAATTGATGTACCCAATCAGCTTTTCCGGGACAGGGAACGCGCCGCAGCCAACCAGATACTTTCCGATGGACTGCGCACTGCCGCATCCCGGCAGAATGGTGTAATCGTCCAGCCGCTCTGTCAACTGCGAAATGTCTTTCGTGCCGGAGATGCTGTTTGCGTCCAGCATCCCAGTGAATTTGTCACAGTCGACCTCCGACATATGCTCCAGCCGGTCGGCAAGCTGATTGATGCGTTCCAGCTCGCCCTCTGCGGCAAGGTCTACGCCGCTCAGATACAGACCTAAATTCATGACCTCGCTTGCCGCGCCCTGAATCGTGACCGTTTTGGACATAGATTTCAAGGTTTCCAGCGTTGCAGCCACGTCCGCTTTTTCTGTCAGAGTTGTCGCAGGGAAGGAGAGAAGCACCTGCTTCCCATTTTCGCCCTGCCTTAAAAACAGCGTCACCATGCCATTCCCTCCATTTTTGCTTCCTGCTCCTGCTGATAGCTTTCTGCCGGATCATCCCGCATCAGTTCCTCCAGCGTCAGCGTGCCGTGGTAGGAAACATAGCCGCGATCTACAAATACGCCGTCCTCCTGAAGCATTCTCTGGACGCCATAATCTCCGTAGTTATAAAACTCGTCCAGATTTTCGTCATACTCAAAATGCCCGGACTTCTGGATCATGTACCGTCCGTATTCCTCCGGGGTGTGAACGCCGGGAGCAAAATCGAACTGGTCAAGATTCTCAGCCAACTGGAGGAGATTTGCTGCACATTCTGGTTTTGCCATCTGGCAGACTGCGCCGAGCTTCTCGAGATCCTGTTCCTTGAAATTTGAACACGCATGGCACAGCTGATTCAGTTCAAAGAGCGATTCGTGTTCAAAGTCCAAAGCGCAATCGACCTCGTCCGGAAAGCGGCTATCTGTGACCAGCATCTGCATTTCGCCGCAGGAGGCGATCCCGACGCGAAGCATCGCGCGTTCCAGCTTGATTTGGCTTGTTGGGAGCTGCACCCACTCCTGTTTCTTTGGATCATCTTCACCTGTGGCTCGGATTTTCAGCTCCAGGATGCTGTTTTCTGCCATCCAGCTTTGGGGCAGATGCTTGCGGTCATACGCCTGCTCCAGCTTGATGCCGTTGTCATACACAACACCGTATCTCGTTACATAGCCGGGCTGCCCGGAGATCAGCGCCAAAGCCGTCTCCTTTCCATCCAGATTTTCCAGTTCTTTCGGATCACAGGTGCCGTGGACAGTCAGATAGTGCCGTTTGCCGACCAGCTCCAAATCATTAAAATCTGAAACAACCGTCACATCTCTGGCGCAGAAGGAAAGATCGATTAGCTCGTCCGCTGCGGATAATCCGAATCGCTCCACCGCCGCATTAAATTGCAGCAGTTCATATCGGTCGAAGCTCTCAATTGCTTCCCCGAGCCAATCCAGTTCGTCACGTTCGCCATCGTACCGGTCATTCTGACCAGAGCAGGGCAGTTTGGTGCGTGAACATTGTCAATCAGGCAGTCCTGCACTCTGGCATCGCCGATCTGGCTTTTTTCCAGCGCCAGAATTGCCTGTTCATATTGATCTTCGGGAATTGGGAACGTGATCGTGACCGGCGCGAAATGTGCGCTGATCCTGTTTTCAGCGTTGCTTCAAACACGTTTTTCACCTCGATTTTCGATTTTCTGCATATCCGTAAACGTGCACTCGCCATTGCTGCGCCAGCAAACGAGTGCCAACCGCATATACGGACACTGGCCCTCGTGCGGATACCAGCTGCACTGTATCGTTGGCGGCGGATCTGGGTGCGGCCGCAGCGGCGGCGCGTGGAAACGCGGCCGCCAATATTCTTCTTGACTGTGCTTCATGAAATTCCTCCCTGAACGCAAAAAAGCCGGGACTTCTGAAAAGAAATCTCGGCTCTTTGCAAATATTACATTGTCTGTTCCATTGTTGGGCGCTGCTCCTGCGTCTGCTGCGGCAAAAGAAGTTCGATTTGCTCCTGCACACTTTGGAGCTGCTTTTCTTCGGCATACGAGAGCGTCGCGTCATCCTCCAGCGCGAACGCACACGCGTTCCGGATCACAGCAAGCTGCTCGTCTGAAAAAAGGCGCTGGCTCTCCACCAGACCGGCGCGGACAGCGAAGTCCTGCTTTGCCGCTTCGTAGTTTTCCATGAAATAATGCCCAGCGTGGACGCCCTGCCGGTCAAAGTCCCATTCCCACGTCACGAACCGAGCGCCCTTTTTTTTTGCCGAGCTGCCCAGCCAGCACTGCGTCACCAAAATCCGCAAGTACCTTGTAGGTATCTTCCAGGCCAACAGCTTTCAGCACAGGCGCACATTCAAAGATCCGCATATACTCTTTGATATGCCCGGCAGTCTGTATCACCGTTCGAAGCTGCCGGTCTACTTCCGGTTCTGTGATATCTGCCGGTCTAAACCGGACGATACCGTCTCTGTCAACCGAGCAGAGCGGCTGTCCATTCCATTTGACGCGGATCAGACCGTCTTCCAGCAGCTTCGCGTCCAATTCCTTGCGCAGAAGCTGTTGTTCAACCTCACGCAGAAATCTTTCCTTCTGCGGTGCGTTTTCTTCGCTCATTTTTAACCTCCAATCTCGGCGCCCTATTTGATTTTTGGGCAAACGAAAAGGGCACTGGACTTGGTTCGTGAAAACCAACAATCCAGCGCCCATAACTTTGTGAAAGATTTTTCTTCGTTTTTTCCGGAATCTCGCCGCCGCAGCCCTCTGAAAAAGGGCGCTGTCGCCACAATTCCGCTTGAATATGGAAAAGCAGAGGTTCAAACCCTGTTCGAACCTCTGCAAGCTACGATTTCATCTATGGAGTTACCTAAGAATTTTGAGAATAAAAAATTGCCGAACACCTTGAGACGACTGGCTTTTTTGCCATTTCATCTATAGTGTTCGGCAATCATGGAGGTGCCGCCCAGATTTGAACTGGGGAGTCAGGGTTTTGCAGACCCTTGCCTTACCACTTGGCCACGGCACCGGATATGAAAAAAGGAATGCGATGAGGCATTCCTATTTTATTTGGAGCGGGTGACGAGGCTCGAACTCGCTACCTCCACCTTGGCAAGGTGGCGCTCTACCAGATGAGCTACACCCGCATATGTGGTGCCTCCGGTCGGAGTTGAACCAACGACACGCGGATTTTCAGTCCGCTGCTCTACCTACTGAGCTACAGAGGCATGTTGAGGCGAGATAAACTCGCCTCATCATACATTATGGCGACCCGGAACGGACTCGAACCGTCGACCTCCAGCGTGACAGGCTGGCGTGCTAACCGACTGCACCACCGGGCCAGATAATGGTGGAAAGTACAGGGCTCGAACCTGTGACCCCTTGCTTGTAAGGCAAGTGCTCTCCCAGCTGAGCTAACCTTCCATTCCACACAAGCCGCTCTCGCGGCGCCGCATCTCTCAGCGACATCGATATTATAATCATGCAGGGGTCAAAAGTCAAGCATTTTTTTCAAAAAAGCAAAACAAATTTCAGGAAGCTCAAAAAGTTTGTTTTTCTCCGGATTTCAGAGCATTTCATCATAATACAGCCCAAAGCTTGCAAAGACTGATTCCTGTATGCTATCATAGCTTGTGCCGGAGCCCGCGGGAACGGAAAAGCACAGCGCGTAGCAGTACCGCTCATCGCAGAGCATCGCCGCGCGGTACAGCCGCTCTCCTTCGCCTGTTGCGGCGCTCCATGCGAACTGATATTCCGGCAGAGAAAAGCGCGTGGTCCGGACAATCTGAAGTCTGTCCGCGTCGAAGCCCGTGAGCGCGCGGATGGCACTTTCCGGGTCGTCTTCCGTCAGAACCGTCGCGGTAATCTCATACGAGCCGTCCTGCGCCGAGCAGCTCTGCGCCGCACCGGAGGCAGAGAACGTCTGCACTGCCGCGCCATCCGGCACAGCAAAGACAATCGTTGACGGCAGGCGGCTTTCGCCCTGGCAGACCTGCGCGTCGTCCACCGTCTCCCAGACGGGCACGTTGGACACACAGGCGCACAGCAGCACCGTCAGCGCAAGAGCAAGCATGGAAACATACATCGAACGCATAGCAAAAACCTCCGGCGTAAAAATGGAAAGAAGAAAAGAAAGAAGGACCTGTTATGGGAAAGCTGCTTGGGTACTATCTGCTTATAATCAATGCAGCAGGTTTTCTGATTATGTGTGTGGACAAGCTGCTGGCAAAAAAAGAAGCCCGGCGCGTGCCGGAGCGGACGCTTCTTCTGATTGCAGCAATCGGCGGCAGTCTGGGGAGTCTTCTCGGCATGCTCGTCGCGCACCACAAAACGCGCAAGGCAAAGTTCTACATTCTCGTGCCGCTGCTTCTGGTCCTCCACGCCGCAGCTGCCGGCTGGTATTTTCTCAGATAGATCATAGATAAACGAAGCCCTCTGCCGGAGCAGTTCCGGCAGAGGGCTTTTGCTTCATTTGCCTCTATTATTGTAAAGCGCCGTTTCCGTCCGAGCCGAGGCAGCTGACATCGTCTCTGAGAATCAGCACATAGTCCGGTCTGTACGCGCGGATGTAATCCGAGAGAACAGGTCCGTTAAAGTGGCGGTAGTCCAGACTGCGCATCTCGTCAAAGTCAAACACTGCCAGCAGTTCGAGCGCGTTCGTAAACGAGTCGCCCACAATCAGGATTCTGGGCAGCGCCGGGCGGTTGGTCCTGACAATCGTTTCGGCGATGTCGCCGCCCATGTAGTCGCCATACAGGCTCTGCCCGCTCCCACGTATCCGAATGAGCGGCGTGTCGGAAGCAGCGCCGTTATCCAGCCGTTCATATTCTGGAAACGGCGTCTGCACCACCTGCATCGCCTCGCGCACGGGCGAGAGATCGTAGAGCTTGCGGTTGTAGGTGCCGAGCAGGTCGCTTTGCGTTTCCGCAATGGAGATTTCGCTCGCACGGATTCCAAACGCCTCGCAGACCGATTGATAGGTCACATACGCGCCCTTGAGCGTGTAATGGTGGTCGACGCGGCTGTAGCAGGACAGAAGATCGCTTTGCTGCGCGAACACCGGCGTCAGATCGAGCGCGGGAATTTCTGCCCGCTCCCAGCGCGGCAAACAGCGCCTGCCGGCTTCGCTTCGTCTGCTGCCCCGGATTGTCCATCCAGTCCGGGTAGTATTCCGCAAAAACCGTGCGCTGCTCGGGAACAAGTGTGTAAAGAAGCTGCGCGCCCGCCTCGTCCGCCGCCTGTTTGACGCTTTGAATTCCCTCGGCAATCGCTTCCGCCTTCTGCTTCAATTCCTCATCGGTCAGCCGCGCGGAAAAGCCCGGCGCGGGCAGCAGGACCGTGTTTCCCACCACAACGTCGTGGACCGCCGCGCGGCGCAGTACCTGCATCTGAATGGCAGTATCGAGCTTGAGCAGCAGTCTTCGCGCAGCAATATGGTCCTTGTAAAACGCCTCCGCGTCCTGCGCAAGCGTCCCATCCCAGACGCTCCGTGCGGATACCTGCGGCGCAGATGCAAGCGCGCGGTTTTCCTCGATCGACCAGCCGGACGGGCTGTGCATGAGTTCAAACATCGTGAGCATCAGCGTCAGCAGCAGTGCCAGTAAAAACAGCGCCGGAAACAAAAGCTTTTTTCGTGTTTTCATATTTGCCTCCTAGAAGCGCGCATAGATAAACGCCTGCATGCCGGAGCCCGTCAGAGTCAGCACGCTCAGGAAAAAGACCAGTGCCAGAACAGCGTACCGGAGTGCTCTTCCCGCCCGCGCGCCGCCGAGCGTCTGCCAGAGCTTCTTTCCCAGATCGGTGCACAGCACAAAGCAGACCGCCAGCTGCAAGCCGTATTGCTTCAAGCACAAAAGCAGCCACGCGCCCCCGTCCGGTGCGCCCGTTCCCGGCACAACGAGCGCCCGCAGAAAGCCGAGCGCATCCGGCAGCGAACGGCTGTTGAAGAAAATCCAGCCGATCAGTACCGCCAGCAGCGCATACACATGCCCGAACACCCGCGGAAGGCGGGACAGCGCCTTCCCGAGCCAAAGCTTTTCAGCCGTCAACAGTACGAAGAACCACAGCCCCCATGCCAGAAACGTCCAGTTTGCCCCGTGCCAGATGCCGGTGAGGCTCCAGACGGCAAAAAGGTTCAGGACCTGCCGCGCCCTGGAGCAGCGGCTGCCGCCGAGCGGTATGTAGACATAGTCGCGGAACCAGCCCGATAAGCTGATGTGCCACCTGCGCCAGAAGTCCGTGACAGACACAGCAAGATAGGGGCTATTGAAATTCTCCGGCAGCCGGATGCCGAAGCACAGACTCAGCCCCAGCGCCATATCGGTGTAGCCGGAAAAATCAAAATACAGCTGCATCGCGTAGCAGATTGCGCCCGCCCAGGCATAGACCGGTGTAAGGCTCGCGGCAGGAAGCCCGAAGGCATCCTTCGCCACTGCGCCCGCCGCGCCGGACAGCAGCACTTTTTTGCCCAGCCCCAGAATCAGGCGTGAAACGCCCTCGTCCGGCAGCGCCGCATCCTGCGTGCAGCCGTCCAGCTGCGCAGAAAAATCGCCGTACCGGCAAAGCGGTCCCTGCGCCGCCTTTGGAAAATAGAGCGCATACAGGAAAAAGCGGGAAAAGCGCGTTTCCGCCGGAATTCTTCCGCGATAAACATCCGCAAGATACGAAATCAGCAGAAACGTCAGAAACGACACGCCCACCGGAGCCGGAAGAACTGAAACCTTCGGCAGGCGCAGCGTCTGCAGGATGAAATTCGTATATTTGAAATAGCAAAGAAGCCCTGCGGCAAACACGATGCCCAGGGCAAGGATGCATTTTCTGCGTTTTGGTTCGCCCGCGCGCTCAAGCGCTCTTCCGAAAAAGAACGCCGCAAGAATCTCGATCGCCGCCGCCAGCAGCCCCGGAAGCCCCGACGCCGCGCAGAACAGCACGCTCATCGCCAGCAGTAGCGCATTGCGCGCATGCGGACGGTTCCCCGTCAGAGCCGCGCAGATCAGCGCCGCAGGCAGAAACGCAAAGAGAAAGAGAAAATCCGTCAGCTGCATGTCAGTGCTTTTTGGTATGCTTCGGCTTTAACGGGCGCTTGTTGCCGTGATCGTCCACAAGATAGGTGTTATCGAGCTGCGCGCGCAGATTCTGCCGGAAAGCGGCAAGATATTCCTGCCGCAGCCGGTCGCGCTCGATGATTTCTTCTTCCGTCAGTCCCTCGGTCTTCGCCTTGTGGGCAAGCTCGTTGATGCGCTCGACGCGGGATTTTTCCATATTCACTCACTCCTTATAGAAACCTTGAAATTTCGATGCTGATGCGTCCTTTTTTCGTATTGCCGCCGACCTTTTCCAGCCGCAGCTTTCCCAGTCCCCGGACGGACACGAGGTCCCCCTCGGAGACCTGCTTGTCGCCCTTCATGCAGGGAAGATAGTTGAGCTCCGCCTTCCCTGCCGACACATAATCCGCCGCCTTGCCGCGGGAAATGGAAAAGCCGGAGGAAATGATGCCGTCCAGACGCAAAGACGGCACGGTGTCGCGGACGGTTTTGACCGCCTGCTGCGGAAGCTGGATATCCGCAAGAGAGATTTCCTGCAGACTCAGCTTCGTCCGCCCGGCGGAGGTCAGATTCTGCAGCACATACGGAAGGATTTCCCGCAATACGAGAAAATCGCACGAGCCGCCTGCCACATAAATATCGCCCACGGTCTCGCGCTTGATGCCGCTGCCCATCAGGCTGCAAAGGAAGGTAATCGCGGTGCGTCAACCGGTCCATTTGCTCATTTCTGTGGATATCTGGAAGGAGAACATTATGTCAGAACACAAGAAAAAATTCTATCAATTACCGTTCAATGATGCATTGGTAGGATTTCTCTACATACTGCCCCATGCTATGTTCTTTGAATTTTTACCAATACTGTATCGTAAAATCGTGGACCCATTGGCACTGCGTTCGGTGTCAGATGGTTATTTTGTTCCTTTGTGCTTTGGTGCATTTTAGATTGGTATTTTTTGTAATGACACTTTGGAAAATAGCAGATAAATTGCCATTCGGATTTCTCTCTGTGTTGTGTCAAGTTGTCTCGAGTAATCGTTGGTATACCATCTGTAATTTTGAGTGCCATACCAATGATCCATCTGCTTGTTCCTATTACATCACAAGATTCTTTCTGAAAATTACCGGGCATACAGCGGCGAAAAAGCTCAAAAAGAAAAAGAGAAACAGTACCAGGAAGATACAGATCGAATCAACAGGATGGTTTGGGAAGCGCAGCAATATTATGAGGAAACGGAACAGAAGAGGCCAGACCAAAGGCCATTCAGCAGATACAGGATTACGCGAAATCTCTGGGTTTTCGCAGATCCCATCAATGAGCACTTAAGCACGCACGTAATGCGTACCTGAAAAAATACCATCCTGGATAACGGCGGAACCAATGAAGAATCTATTCGGGCGCAAAAGAAATGGAGAACATGAAGAGATTGTCAAACTGTGGCACGCAGGGCATCTTTACGATGATGTGGATAGGAGGCGTATGCAGAATAAAGAAGTGGAACAGATTAAAATATCCTTTGTGGCTGTTCTGGCGTCACATGGATTCCTGCTCAGTTATGCAGCGCATTCCCGTATATGCGTGCGAAGTAGATACAACTGCCATGCTCATTCAAAGCGCAAAGAAACAGACAGATATATCCCAGACTCAGACATTGACTGGATACGGACACGGATTTTTTATATGCGCCCCTAATGGTGCCCGAAGGGGCATCGACATGTCCAATGGCGGTAATACACCGCACCAGGGTCACAAACCGGCGTTGCAACAAATCAGAACAGGATGACCCTTACCTTGCCGCAGACGACAGAATGATCAATGGTGCCAATCTGAACCAGGAAGAAAATCTTGTTCCGTATGAAAAAATGGCGAGGCACTTTCATTTGTAACAGACCAGGCGCTGATCGACATTGGTGTGTCAGTACCGGATGACAGATGAAGACGTTCGGCAAAACCGGCGTTGCAACAAATCAGAAACAGGATGACTCCTACCTTGCCGCAGACGACAGAATGATCGCCAATTGAACCAGGAAGAAAATCTTGTTAGAAGTATTGCATGAAAATGGCGAGGCACTTTATTTGTAACAGACCAGGCGCTGATCGACTGGGAAAGTTATTATGTGCGTGCGTCAGTACCGGATGACAGATGAAGACGGTATCAGCCAGGTCATCTGCTGCTCGAAAAGTGAAATGGATAGTTCAATGGGAGAAAACTGCGGATAAGCAAAATGACTGTAAAAACAAAATCATCCCCAGACATATGGAACGATTAATGGATGTTCCAGGCTCGCAAAGGTGATCCAGGCAGTGCATAAATTGATGATACCACATTTGATGAAAGTTATATCTACGCAAGCCTCGATACTGCGGTGGAACGGAAACGGATGGTCTGCTGGCAGTTCGCCCGTACAGTACGCACCATTCTGAGAGAATCCGGCATGGAAACTGAGTGCCTGGTGGTACAGCGGTATTCTGACGGTGCTTTCCATACTATGTTGCGGTGGCGGGACTAGGGAAGGAATCTGGCGCTATACGGATCCGACTATGTGGAAACAAAATCGGAACTTTACTGTGATATGCCGTATTCCTTGTTTCAATCATCGTATCACCCGGTGTAAAGTATTCGATTTGGGAAAATTAACACGTAAGAAATTTTGTTGTTGCTGAATATCACCTTCCATAATTATTCCAGTTTGATACAAGGAATTGAGCCATGAAAACAACAATGGTTACAGCAGAAATTCTGCTGACAGAATGGAAAGGTGCATCCGGCACCGACGCATACAGATTGTTTCATAAAAATCACGTCAGACCGTCGCAAAGATGACGGCTGTCTTTATGAGGGAATGTTGTATTGAACCGACCATGTCATTGGTCGTTTATATATTGGTCAATCCGTTGCATTTACGGATGAACAACCGTGGATTTGGAATTTCAGGCGCATTCGGCGCAACGCATACGGGTTTCCACGTAAAAAATTATGGCAGGCTGTCACAAGATGGCAGCTGTCTTTTATGTTGGGGATGCCGTATTCAATCAGTCGCCGTGCGCATGGACTGTGATTTATACAGAACATATCAAAAACACATGAAGAAGGCATTGCGTTGCGCAATGTCGTAAGGAGGAAAAAAATTATGAAAAAAATAAAAAAAATTAACACCATTTGCAACCGCGCAGCAGCACTGGGTGTGGAAGATATTCAGATTGAAATCAAAGGAAACTATGATTTCTTCTATGAATATCTAAAAATGTTCCCACAGCGCAGCATGGTCCAAGCCCTGCGTAGTGCTTCCTTCTCGGTAAGATTTTTTGTTACCGGAATGGAAGGCGATACAGCACCGACATACCAGGCATATGTTCTGGGGGTGTTAAAGGCTCTCCAGAAATATGACTGGAATGATCGCACACAGGCACGACTCTGGCGTGCGGGCGCAGAAGACGAATGGTGTATCGCGAAAGCGTACACCATGGGTCGCAACGCACAGGTGGTTTCTTCTGACGGAAGACCATCAATGTGTGGCTTGGCGCCGGCGAAGGTGTACGATGGCGACCACAACGACATTTTGGTTGTGGTTGACCGTTGACTACGATTGGGAGCACCTGTATTGGCGTTTCCCCCTATCGGCCACGCCGGTACAGAGCGCGCCCTGGCAGCGTATGAAGCGGCCTGTAAAAAGTCGCGGAGTGCGAGTCTTCAGTTCTGAAAGAGGAACTGAGGACGCTGCTTGCGTAGCCCGATAACAAAAAAAAATAAACCGATGAGGAAGGTGCCCGCGGTCGTACGGGTGCCGTAAGGAGAAAAAATATGGCAAAGATTTATTATACTGGGGATTTACATTTCGGTCATTTTAACGCAATCAAGTATGATTGTCGGCCGTGGCCGGATGTAGAAACCATGGCGGAGGACTGATCGAGCGCTGGAACGCCCGCGCAGGACGATGATCTCGTATACGTGCTGGGTGATGTCTGCTTCCGGAGTAAATATCCGGCGTGGCATTATCTGAACGGATGCGCGGCAGGAAAGTTCTGATCGTGGGTAACCATGATGCGGGAACTGTTAGCGGACGAGCGCTCTCGTCGCTATTTCGATGAGATCCATTATCTGGAAATCAAAGACAGCGAGAATCAGATCGTCCTCTGCCATTATCCGATGGCAGAGTGGAACGGCATGAACCGCGGATGGTGGCATGTTTTTGCGCACATTCATGCGCAGACAAACAGCACCTACAGCATCATGCGGAACCTGCCGAAAGCGTTGAATGCCGGTTGTATGATCAACAACTTTGCTCCGGCAACATTGGACGAGCTGGTTGTAAACAACCGGATATTCAACGAAACTCACTAAAAACAGCAAGACGCAACACGGCGTCATAAGGAGGAAAAAAATGTTATCTTTAGTAGTTAATGTATAGATAAGTTAAATAAGAAATATATCCTCATAAACTCAGTAAATATAAGGGTTTATTAGATATATCATTGTAAAGTATGTGTACCTTTAAAAATTGAATATTAAATAATTATTATACAGTAGAATAATGCTTGAACATATGTTTGTTGATGGTAAATATAAAGTCATAAGAGGCATTTTAACATTATAGACATATCATAAATGTATTGGAGGTATTTAATACATGGAACTACATGTTATAGAACGTGAAGGAAGGGAGACAGTTGTTCTACTGGATAATGAGATGAGAATTGTAAAGCCAGTATACGACTATCTGAAATTCCAAAAACAAAAGGATAAAGCTCTCAATACCTTAAAGGCAAGTGGGGGAAGTGATTTACGAACCTATTGGGAGTTCTTAAATGATAGTGGTTATGAGTATGACAAGGTTACTCCTAAGATGATTGCTGAGTTTATAGACTCATCTAAGGGCATCAGATGATGATGTCATAGCTCTTAACAAGGAAAGTAAAAGGACTAGACGAGGTAATTGCACTGATGGAGATGGCTGTTTTTTATAACTGTCTAACTACATCACAGAAGTTCAGTTTTATCCAATCTTAAAGGATGAACTGGATTTACTTGAAAAGCGAAATGGCAAGACTAAAGGAACTTGGTCAAGAGCCAGAATATCAAGAAACAGGCAGTTAAGTACAAGTATCTAAAACCATTAGTAGAAAGTCTGGAGGTGCAGTTAAATGGCAAAAAAGTGTCGGATAGTCAGGTTGCAGGCATTAAGGCTCATGCAGAAGCTAAGAATAAAAAAACCATTGATAAGGTCAACAAGGCTATAGATAAGCTTAAAAAGGAAGAACAAACCTATTAACTTTGAAACTGTCTGTAAGGAGGCAGGCGTATCAAGAGCAACTCTTTACAACAATGCACAGCTTAAGGAGCGTATTTTAAGCCTTAGAGCAATCTCAAAGGCAAGTCCATTAGATGATGTGGTTGCTGTTAAAAAGGATAAGTTGCAGCTTAAAGATGATAAGATTGCATCTCTCAGAGAACAGGTTAAAAAGTTAGAGGATGACAAAAAAAGAAACTTATTGAACAGTTAGTCGATTATGAAGAACTCAAAGCAGAAAATGAACGACTAAAGAAACAGTTAGCCAAGAAATAGAGGTACGATTTATTATTATGAATGATGAACATAAGAGAAAAAAAGAAAAGATTTATTATATACAGCAACAGGCAGATGAATTGAGTGCAGAAATATCAAAACTTATGAAAAGATGCTGACCTTTCAGAAAAACATCTTAATGAATTGATTAAGTTAGGCGTATTCATCTCAATGACCTGCCAAGAGCTATTGGATGAAGAATAATTTTAGAAAGGAGAACGTAGTAGACAGTATTTTATGTAAAAGTAATAAATGCTTTATTTTACAATACTTTCATACATACGATACAGTCTGCTACTAATACGCTTCAGTGGGCAGATTAGGCACCGTCAGGTGAATCTGGAGTATTTCGCCCAAACGGAACGTTATATGGTTAGTACACTGAAAACAGATGATCTGCGTGCTGCGTTGGCAAACCAAAGTCGGCCAAACGCCTGAAGCCAAGAAAAACACAACTGAGAGAACAGGAAATAAAATGCGGTCTGGCATAAGGAACGCCTAGTCAACAATCTAAACACACAAAAAGTTAGAAAAAGGAAGGAGAAAAATGATGAATATCTTTTATCATTACAGCATTATCGCTGTAGCAGTAATTATGACATTTCTGATTATTGCTGCATTGCGTCCAAACGTGAGTTGTTATGATGATCAGGAGCAGCTTGTGGATCGAGGAACATTGTTGATTTTAAGCACCGCCGATTGGCGGTCTTTTTTTGCGTCTATTGAGACAATACCTGGTACAAACGCGGTAGATCAAGAGAGAACTGCTTAGTTACTGAATCAAATCGTTCCACCGAAATAAGCCGATCACCAAACAGATGATGTATTTGTGCAAACCATGGAAACGGGGCCTGTGGTATAGAACCAGATTTTGAAATTGTCCGTTCCAACTGTAATTTTCCCAAAGCATACCGCAACATTAATCCGTTCATCGCAAATAGAAGGATCTCTCAGGAGACAGATCAAAATCAAATAGAAATACAGCATTAGATCCATGTATATTTCATCCAGAACGGTATGAAAATCGTTATCCGTAATGATGCGCAGTGTCACTCGTGCCGTAAATTGGTTTTCCAATGTTTTTTACTTTGCGGTTATCCGCATCTTCTTTGCGTTCAAAATATACGAAAACAGTCTGTACATGAAAACCATTTTTCACCATCTCCAGCGACCAGGGACAATAATGTCTGTGGTCGATCATCGACAATATATATACATTCATTTTTTTACCTCACAATTCTCATTTTCTATATTTTACCCATTTGGTAACTGAACGCCCAATGCAACGGTGCTGCGGATAAGCAATATGTCAATTTTTCGAAAACACCTTTGCAGGACATCTTCTTCCATAATTTCCTTTGAAACTGTTAAAGACACATGGAGGTAAAAAATGGGAAGAAAAATAATGGACTGAATTATTTCAGTAAAAAGGAAAGAAAACATGGAAAAAGCACAGGAGATCGTCCAGTGGGAAGAACGCAACTGCAAGGAGGAAATTAAAGACCTTGTAAAACGAACGGAACTGATTCAGGATACCGAACAATGCATTCCGCCCGTGTGTTTGAGCAGCCGGAAGAAGCTGTGCAGTGCTCCACGGTAGATGCCATTATGGCGGAATATGCCAAGGGAAACCGTGTATGCGCGTTGAATTTGCGTCATACAAAAATCCCGGCGGCGTTCTGGAAGGATCCATGGCGCAGGAAGAAAAGTTGTGTCATGCATCCTTGCTGTACCCGGTCCTGAACAGCACACAGGTCAGAACGATATTTTGCGACCGTACCACCCAACGAACCACCGCCTTCGAGCTTGGCTTCTCATCTGCAAACTGCTGGAGAAGTCAAAACGTACGCCTTTCCACACACAACTCGTGGTTGATCTTGGCACGAATACTGTTTTCTGGTAACCATGCTTGGACATAATACCATCTTCACCAGTATAGTTATAACTCAGCATATACTTAGTCTTTTCACTACCACCACTGATGTTGATGTTATGGTTCTGTGTGATGCCAGTACCTAAACACCCATCCCGCCAATCAATCCAGCAATACGCAACTGAACGAG
>VOFH01003611.1_pt1 | contig 22298 bp, 41 predicted proteins | sample 5384091 | NCBI WGS metagenome assembly VOFH01 (sample SAMN12384727, study PRJNA508395) | human gut metagenome | isolation source: healthy gut G | host: Homo sapiens
GAAGAAGCAGGTATTTTGAGGTTTTCGTGTAAACTGCCGGTGGGATGACAACAGCACGGCGGAATACGGCTTCTGATAATCCGCACTGATGCTTCATCCACGGAAATCCGTAACCAGGCAGACTGACTGGATGCTTCATAAGGTCTCCTGTAACCATATCCCCATACATTCCGTCCCCTTTCATCAATCCACGCAGTACGGCGTTCGCCATGAAATTAAAAGACCGATGAGTTTTTTGCCTCTGCCGTCCTGCCCCATACCCAGGACAGAGTTGTCCCAAGTCTCAGGGTGCGGAAAGGACACCGGCATCGGCAAATTTCCCGGCCCGTATGGCCTCTAATTGTTCAGATTATGGAAAATACGGTTCTGGACTGTTTCTGGTTTCATTTATCCGTTTCCACAATCCCATTGAAATTCTCCCTGTGTATATACCGGGAGTCCGGTGCCTTTTCGGGATTGTCCTTATAGGTGTAGTCATTGACCCTGTCCCACCTCGTCCCCGCTGTAAAAACTTTTTTGGGAATGCCCGACTGAAACAGCATGTGTTGCGTGGAGCATGAGTATCCAGCCTGAGCAACCTCCTCCATGGCCTGCCTCATGGCGAAATCACCTTTTTCCACACCGCATGGAGGCGGTGGTTCGCAAGAACCGGGCGTCTAAAGCCTGTGGCCGGGTCGTCATTGTACAGGACGCCCCGGCTGAAACTCTCGTATCCTTCCTGTAAAGAAATCATTCAGAAATTTCTGCCGGGGGACCGCCTCATCCCCCCCTTCCAAAAATAATCCAGTCCCAGCCTATATCATCATGACACCGCAGATAATTGAGAAGGTACAGGCGGAGGGCAGGGAACGGCCATCTCCATCTGGCTTTTAAGAGCCCATCCTTTATGGCTGCCGTGTTCCAGATATGCCGCCATGGTGGTCACATTGTAGAGCATATGACATTTCGGCTTTTCACGGTTCCGAAATAAGGAGGAACCACCTTCTCCGGCTCCATCACCACCTCACCCAGCAGCAGGATGCATGCCAGATTTCGCCAATCATGCGCATCATCCTGACAATGGTGGTTTTGGGAAGATTGCGACAGTCCGTTCCCAATTCCTTCCATATATAGGAACCGCGTCAATCCTCAGCATCCACCCCGCGGTTTGCCAGGTGAAAAATTGGGTATCATTTCATTAAAGACAACAGGATTTCTGTAATTGAGGTCCCACTGATAGGGATAGAAGTTGGTCATCACATACTGCCCTGTTTCAGGCAGACAGGTGAGATTTCCGGCACCGTGGCTGGAAATACCTAAGGGCTCATCTCCTCAAACATAGAGGAACCGTCCAGCTGTCAAAAGAAAAATATCTGTCTGATATTCCTTTTCCCCTGCCCTTGCCCTTTTAGCCCACCCATGATCCTCCGATATGGTTCATCACAAAATCCAGGCAAGGCTGATTCCTCTGTCTTAGCACTCATGGGCCCAGCTGCCCAGATCCTCCATGGTTCAAATCTCCCTTACCTTCCTGAAATCGATACCGCACTTAACCGCCGTCTGAACGGCCCCTGGGGGTGTCCAAAAGGCATCAGGTGGAGATAATTCACATGGCACTGAGCAATATAATCCAGCTTCTCCTTCGCCCTTCAGGCTGCCGGCAAAATGATCCGCGTACATCATCATGCCCAGCATGGAGCTTTTTCTGTACCAGCACGGGTCCTCCTCTCTGGCAGCATCCAGCGCTTTTGAGGCGCCCCCGCGCTCCTTGTAAACCCTTCCATTCCCTTTAACAGCCCTTTAAACATATCCTGACTGTTGTAAGCTCCATATACAGCCATTTCAGTTCGTCCATATGCTTATCCAGACGTTTTCTGATAGATGTTATCCGCGCTTCATCCCCTTTATATCCTGTTTTAAATGTACCTGGAACGCCTGGTATTCCCTGTCCTCGGACGGAATGGGGATTCCGGCCAGACATAAGGCCTGCTCCCGGATATTCGGTCCCTGTATCCTCATCCCTGTACATGGCCCGGGATCCAGTCCCTCCAAAGTGACATACAATGACAGCGGATTGCCGTGGGTCTCCAGAGCAACTGTATTTAACAGCGCCTCCCCCTTATCCTCACTCACAAAGAGCCATGCGGCCGCTTCCCTGTCCTCAAAGGGATTCGTCAGCCGGTAATACGCCCCGTCATGAATCAGATGCCAGTATTTATGGTACGCGTCATCTGCTCCCTCACGCAATTCTTGTCTTCTTCCGATATGGCGCTTAAATTCGGCTCATATCCAAAACTTCCCGCCATGGCAACCACTCCCCTGGTTTTCATGGGCGTAATTCTGCCTGTCTGGTGGTTTGGCACTGCTGATACATGGGAACCCACTGCGCTGATTGGGAAGCCAAAGGAAGTTCCGTACTGAATCCGGATGCGGTCCACCGCATCGGTGTTGTCACTGCACCAGATTTGGGGCGTGTAATACAGCATGCCTGCGTCAAAACGCCCGCCGCCGCCGCTGCACCCTCAATCAGAAGGTCCGGATAGCGCTTTTGTCAGACGTTCCAGGAAGTCATAGAGTCCCAGCATATACCGGTACAAAATACTGCCCGGACTGTCTCCATTCCCGCCATTTTACCTGCCGTTCCGAATACACATCCGCAATGCTGCGGTTCATATCCCATTTCAGGTATTCTATATGAGCGCTGTCAAAACCCGGCAGATGCTGTCAAAAATATAATCCACCACCTCTTTCCTGGAAAAATCCAGCACCAGCTGGCTCCGGCTCATGACCGGCTTTCTTCCGGGAATGGTAAATGCCCAGTCCGGATGGGTTCCGGTAAAATCTGCTGTCCAGGGACACCATCTCCGGTTCCATCCAGATTCCGAATTTCAGGCCCAGGCCGTTAATGGCTCCACCAGGGACCAGGAACCGCCCAGCTTTCCTTCATTGACCTGCCAGTCTCCAAGTCCGGAACCTGTCATTGTCCCGCTTGCCGAACCAGCCGTCATCCAGCACCAGCATTTCCACTCCCAGTTCCTTTTGCCAGTCTTGGATGTCTCATATCTTTTCCCCGGTAAAGTCAAAATAGGTGGCCTCCCCAGTTGTTAACCAGCACCGGTCTGGGGGCCAGTTTGTATTTTCCCCTGCAATGGCGGCGCATGGCTTTGTGGATGCCGTGACAAGGGCCCCAGCCCGCTGCCGCTGTACCCCATGATAACCTCTTAGGCCCAAAGAAAATCTCTCGGGTCCAATCCATAGGAGAACATCTCATCCTGAAGCCCCATCAGCATCCTGGTCTGGCCGTACTGGTCCTTCTCCGCCTCTGCCTTGAAGGCCCCGCTGTAGACAAATGACATGCCGTAACAGGGGCCCCGCATCCTCCGTTGCATCCTTTCCAGCCAGTATCACAAATGGATTGTACTGGTGGCTGGAGGTTCCCGCCGGCTTCCAATCACATGGGCGCCGTGGGATAGGGCGGTCCGCTGCCAGTTGCGCTCCATGGCGTGGCGTCCGTAAAAACTGTATCCAGTCATATTCCCCATAAAGGAAATCCAGGCAGGCACTGCACCTTTTCAGGGCGCCGGACCATTCCTTCATTTTCCAATCTTTACTGCCCTGGTTATGATGTCCCAGACCGGAAATACACCGTATAATAAAGTCACCACAACCGCCAGCCCGCAAGGGTGACCAATGGCAATCCATGTCAGGCGTATCTTAGCCTGCCCGGGGTCCTGCCATGCCGCCGTTTTCCGCCTGATACATGGCAGGAAGGCCTGGAAGGCTGTATTTCCCTTTTTATTTCATATCCTCCAGTAGTGCAGATTCAGCCCATAGGATTTGTCAGCATGTTCCACCTGTAAGGGCCGGGCTCCTGTAAGTCCCCTGAGCCCTGATATGGATATTCCTGGGAAGGGCGTCCAGGGAATAGGTTCTGTCATCACCGGCCTCATATGGATTGGGTGAGAACCCCCGGTCCCCAAAGGTAAGCAGATATTCCATGGAGCCCTCTGTCCTGTCCCTGTAATAAAGGTGAAGCAGATTACCAAACCGGTCTGCCTTCATCTGATATGTGGAGTGGTCCGATTGAAGGGTGAATATCCTTCCATTTTCCTGGATACTGTATAGCCATTGTTCCTTCTCTGTTATCCGTCTCTGTTATCCGTCTCTGTTTCCATTTTTATTTCCATCCCTATTTTCCGCCTGTCATTGCAATGCCTTCTATAAACTGCTTCTGGAACACCAGGTACAGGATCACCATGGGGAATCATGGCCAGGATGGAACCTGCCATCAGTACCGGATAGTTGGTGGTGAACTGGCCCCTTCAGGGTAGAAAGGCCGGCAGACAAGCGTCATCATGTTCAGGTCCGTGTTGGCAATCAGAGGCCACATCAGGTCTGCATAGGCAAACACGGCGGTGAAAATGGTCAGGGCAGCCATGCTGGCCTTGGTGAGTGGCATCATGACCTTAGTAAAGGTCTGCCATTTGGTGCATCCGTCCAGGTAGGCGGCCTCGCCCAGCTCATCCGGAATGCCCATGTAAGCCTGGCGCAGGAAAAAGGTGCCGAAGGCGCTGACCAACCCAGGAAATACCAGCGCAAACATGCTGTTGGTCAGCCCCATTTTCGCCAACATCTGGTACTGGGGAATAATGAATATCTGGGACGGCAGCATCATCTGTACCAATCACCAGGGAGAACAGAAGGTTCTTTCCCCTGAATTTGAAGCTTTGCAAACGCGAACCCGGCTGCCGGAGGAAAACGCCACGGCACAGATTACCCGAAACAGAATCAGCAGCGCCGTATTCACATACAATTTCATAAAGGGCAGGGAGGCGATGGCTCGCAGGTAGTTCTCCTTCATCCACTGCTTCGGCAGGATGGTCGGCGGAATCTGTACGCTCTCCCCTGCCGATTTAAAGCTGGTGAACACCATCCATATAAAGGGGAATATCATCAGCAGGGCCCCGCCCCCAGCATGGCATACACGAGTATGGTATTAATACTGCGGTTTGTCTCCAATGATTTCATATTTTCCTCCATCCTAAACCTCATAGTTAACCCATTTTTCTGTCCCCAGAACTGCAGGGCGTGTCAATTCCGATGAGCAGCACGGTCCACATCAACAATGGCCGAAGCATACCCACGGTTACCCTGCCACAAAGGACTCCCGGTAAAAGAGATACATCAGGGACTGGGCGACTGGTAAGGGCGGGATTGGTCTGGTCCACCATCATGTAAAATCAGGTCGTAGACCTTGATGGAGGCCATCAGCCGCATGATTAACACCACAAAGAGGGTGGGCGACACCATGGGAAGCGTAATCTTAAAAAAACTGCTGTATCTTTGTGGCCCCGTCCAGGCTGGCCGCCTCATAGTAGCTTTTGATATGTTCTGTATTCCTGACAGCAGCAGAACCGCGTCATATCCCACGGCGCCCAGACTGCCACCACCGCACAGGCAGGGAGCACCAGCTTTGGATTGGTCAGCCAGTTTATCCTTGCTTCCGATGATCTGGTTGATGATGCCGTACTCCGCATTGAAAATCCATTTCCACACCATGGCTATGGCTGCCGGAAAACCACCATGGGAAGAAAGTAGATGGCTCCGGAAAGCGGCTTTTGCCCTTTAGCTTCGCATTGAGCAGAACCGCAGTGATCAGGGACAGAAATAGCCCTGCTGGAACGGTCAGAATGCAGAAATAGATGGAGTTCCATGGTGCTTTCCAGAATTCCCTGGCTTTCAAACATCGGACATAGTTCTGGACTCCGGTGACCTCATAAATCCCAAAGGGGGTGGCGGAGAAACTTAATATCCAGTGTCTGCATAAACGGATATACATTGAGTACAATGAGCCCGATAATGGTGGGGGCAACCAGAATAGCCCCCATTTTTGGATTCGTCTGTCAAAGTTTGTTTTTTTCCCATGATTCTCCTCCTCCTTCCATCATTACGGCGCCTCTTTGCTTCGTCCACCAGTTTCTGCATATCGGCCAGCCCCCTGATCCAGACTCAGCTCGCCGCTGTATATCTTAAGCAGCAGGCATCGTTAATCTGGTGTTTTCCAGTTGGGGCTGGATGCATTGTTGACGCTCTGAACGCCGTATGGAAGCATATCCACGCATTTTTGTACATCCAATTTGTATTCGAACTGGTCAAAGGCGCTTATCCAGGTGTCCTCCAGCCCCGATAGGCCGGAATGGCGCCCCTGACAGCCCCTGGACCCTCTGTCCTTCCTCGGAACCTGCAAATTTCAGGAAACTCCCTTGCGTATTCCAGCTTCTTTCCCTTGGCTCCGGTGGAATAACACAGGCCGTTGGATAGGTGGCTCTGCTCTCCCCGGACCGGGTCGGGCACTTGGGAAGCACGGCCACATCCCATTTTCCAATCATCTCCTTGTTATTCTCCATGATAGGAGATAAGGTTCAGTTTCCCCTCCAGGTACATGGCCCCTGCCCGGAGCATGAAGGCGGTTCCGGATTGGTCTCGGCAAAATAGTTTTGGTCCGGGCACCATGGCTTCCTTCTGAAGGCCGATATAAAATTCCATACACCTTTCCTGGTGCCGGGTCCATGAAACCCTGCCTGGTCTTATCCTATTCGGATGTAGCCCCTGCCTGGTACACGAAATTCCAGTATCCCAGCTGCTCATCCGTAAGCCATGTATCCGTATTTTCCCGGTTCTTTCATAAATCTGGGAAGCCGATGTAGGTCATCCCACGTCCAGGACTCATCAGGGTAAGCCACCCCTGCCGCATCAAACATCTCTTTGTTATATACCAGGCAGACCGTATCCTTATCCTTGGGAACCCCATACATCCGTCCGTCGGAGCCTCCTGGCATTTGCCAGCGAAATATCTGAAAAATGGCTGGTATAATAATCCGGCTCCACATCGTCATATAAATCCGTCACATCCTCCAGCTTTCCATAATCCGCATATTTAAGAATCTGATTGGTGTGCATCCAGAAGATGTCCGGCAGCTGTCCTGATTCTGCCGCCGCATCCAGCTTGGTCCAGTACTCATCCCAGCTGGTAACCTGAACCTGGATTTCCACCTCCGGGTTCTTATCCATATAAGCCCTGGCTACTGCTTCCATACCGCCTCTCTGGGCATTGTCCCAAATCTGAAAGTTCAGATGCACCAATCCATCCTGAGGCCCTGGTTCCGGAGCCGCATCAAAGCAAAGCTGCCCCCAGCACGGCAAGACCGCACATGTGAGAATTCCCTTTCTGAACGTTTTAAGCATAATATATACCCCCCTGTCATCCCTGTTCATCTATTCTAAAACCATCCAATTTTCGCCTTCATTCCATCCGTTTCTTTGATAACTACATGATATCAAGGGTTTTAAAGCAGGTAAATATTCTGCTTACACAAAAATATACCCAAATGCTATTTTATACCCTATAACTTGATATAGGCTGGCATTTGGGTATATAATGAAAAAAGGGGTTTTCAGGCAATGAGCAATGTACTGTTTTTCCATATTTCCCAACGAGCGTTTTGTGGATTTGGGGTTATATCAATACGGCTGGGAACAATGTGAACTGCTGCACTCTTATGGTCCCAGGAACCACTATCTGTTCCACTACTGCATATCCGGCACAGGCACCCTCATATCCACGGATTCCGAAGGGAATCCCACACCTACCAGATTAAAAGGGGGAAGGGTTCCTGATTTATCCCAAGCAGATCAACACCTACTTTTGCGGACAAGAACCATCCATGGGAGTACACCTGGGTGGAGTTTGACGGCCTACGTGTTAAGGAAGCCCTGGAGCTGGCAGGACTGACCATGGATGCCCATCTGTATATCATTCCAATGCCAGGGACCTAAGCCTGGAACTGAAAAATGAAATGCTCTATATTGCCAGGCACTCCGACCAGTCGCCCTTTCACCTGATTGGCCGGCCTTTATCTGTTTCTGGATTATCTGACCCGCTTCCTCTTCCTCCCGCAGGCTGTTAAAGACACAGGCCGTCTCCAGGACTTTTATATCCGTGAGGCCACATCCTTCATTGAACAGAACTTCCAGAACGACATATCGGTGGAGGACATTGCCGCTTTCTGCAATCTGAACCGCAGCTACTTCGGCAAAATCTTCCGCGACGCAGTGGGTAAGAGTCCTCAGGAATTTCTTATCAGCTACCGCATGACCAGCCGAACTGCTAAAGCTTGCAGCTGGTATAAACGATCAGCAATGCTGTGGGTTATCCCAACCAGCTCCATTTTTCCCGAGCCTTCAAAAAATACGGCATCCCGCCCTGCCAGTGGCGCCAGGAAAACAAGATGGCTCCGGCCACCTAGGGCCAGGACTATTTACTGCCGTATCTATACAGACATATGGTATACAGCCTAATACTTACAGATACTTCTCCTCATACTCCTCCACAGGTATGGGCCTGCTGAACAGGTATCCCTGGGCTGTCTCCACCCCTGCAGGTACGAAGCACAGACATCTGCTCCTCTGTCTCGATTCCCTCTGCCACCACCCACCGGATTCCCATTTTTTGCAGATTCCCTATGGACTCAATGATGGCCTGGGCCTTGGGGTTATTGACCATGTCGTCCACCATGGTCTTATCTAATGAGCACATCGAATTCCACTGAGGATAACAGGGACAGATTCACATACTCCGTTCCAAAAATCATCAGGGCAACTGTAAATCCTGCCTGGCGCAGTTTCCCTATGAGCTCCTTTAAGTCGATTTCCGGCGCGTTCGTATGCTCTCTGTTATCTCGATTTCCAGCAGTCGGGAGAGATTCCATATTTATCACACAGCTTCACCAGCTGTTCCACAAGAGGACTGGGCCAGTGAAAACCTGGAAAAGTTCACGAAACGAAATTCTGCTTCTCCAGCCCACTCTCCTTTACCTTGGAACAGATAAATTCAAAGACAAAGAAGTCCACCTGGCTGATGGTCTGGGCTTCCTCCAGAAGGGCAGGAATTGCCCGGCAGCACCATGGACCCTTCCTTGGACTGATATCGTATCAGCGCCTCTGCCCCACCGACCGACCGGTCCGCAGAGGGAAACAACTGGCTGCACATAGACCACAAAATGATTCTTTCCGAAACAATCTGCCAGTACTCTGGTTGGACAGATTGATTACCTCATCGCTCTACCGTTGCCTGTAGCGCCGGGACACAGGAACTCCGGCATTAAAATTCTTTCTTATCCTCATACATCCTTGCATCTGCATCCCTGCCAATTTGGGACAAATCATCGCTTCCCTCTGCCAGCGGCTGCCCGCGGCTGCCCTGCATATGGAATCCGCTCAAGAATTCTTCCTGAGCGGCTCCACCTTTTCCTCAAATACTTCCCTTGCTCCATTCCCGGCAGATGATGACCAAATTCATCCCCGCCGATTCGGTAGAAATCGAAAAGCTCCCTCAAACGTCTCCCGCATCCTCCTGGCGCATTCCACCAGTACCTTATCTCCAAATGCATTGGCCTCTCAAATCGTGATATCCTTCAGGCCGTTGACATCCAGATATACGATGCCCACCGGGGATTGCATCTCAGGTTATCCATAATCAAACATGCCGGTTGCGGTTGTAGAAGGAGGTCGGGGGTGTCATGATAGCTGAGCCTGTTTAATTCCTTTCATTCTCATCCCCTGCGGTGGACAGCATAAGGAAATAACCCAGCATTAGAGGAGACTTCGATATTGACCAGCTGTACTCAAAGAGGGATTATCCCTCCAATGGCACCGCAGAAATGACCGTCCCGTTCCAGAGCGCCGCCACCAGACCGTGATCCCTGAATGGACAAAATCTCATACTCATTTCTGTAGTCCTCGCTGAATCCTGCACATCCTCTAACACCATACATTCCTGCCGGTCAAAAGATTTTAAGCCAGCGGTCGGTGAATTCAGAAGGCAGACCCTGCAGTGTATCCATCTGGGATTCCACACCCGGCACGCCACTGTATTCATTGTACAGCTTACCATCCCTCAGCATGAATACATAAAGACCGGTCCATGTTCATGAACCGTCCCAGTTTATCAAGGATGACGGTTAAGCGTCTCCCGATGCCCCTGTCTTCATAAAGGCTGCGCACACAGTCCACCAGCATATCCTCTGCGCGAAGGGCAACAAGGCTTTGTTCTCCTTTTCCGCTTCCGTCACATCAAAGGAAATCTCCAGAGATTGATCAGGCGGTCCTTTAACAGATAATCCTCATTCCCATGTGACAATATTATCGTAATCCGAAAAACCGCAGAACGGACATGGCTCACTGCGCCCATGGAATACCTCATAACAGCGCTTTCCTTCAATGGAATCAGATGAAAATTCCTCATCCGACTCGTTCAGAAACAGCAGCTCATGGGTCTCCACATCGGAGACATACATCATCTCCGGATATATCGTTGCGCGGGGCGCGAAGCGTATCCATACGGTCCAGACGCTGCTTCTGCTGCCGGTTGGCATTTTCCTTCCCGTATGACGGCCTGCATCTTATCCCGCCTGCGCTCCCTGCCATACCAGAATTCCCCACACACGCATGGCGCCAAGTATCAGGATCCCGAACCCCCTGCTGGTGCGGTTCACCTGCTGCTCTCAGTATACACGCTCTGCCGCTGTCACGGTTGTATCCGCCAGCTTAAAATAACGCCTGCTGAGTTCAAACAGCGTTTGCTGAATCCTTCCCCCCTCACCAGCATGATCTCTTCCTTACACCTGCCACTGGTCTTCCAGCAGATGACAGCAGCTCCGGTAGGCCTGGTCATTCAAAACGGATGAGGCAGTTTGTTTACACCGGTGGCCGGTCCTCCATAATGCCGTCCAAACGCGCAATAAGGGCGTCATCCGCCCTTTCAATTCTTTCCTTTACAAGGCGCTGGGTGGCGCCTCTGGACAACACCTGTATAGTTGATGACCCTGGCATTTCCTGAGATTTGTATGGACACCAGGGACAGGCCTCCAGTCCCCTGGGGGACAGGAAAAGAACAATGGGAATCAGTCTTTTCTTCATATGTACCATCCTTCATAACCGGATGCACTCCGGAACTTTCATATTTTAAGTATAACACCAAATTTCATTAAATCCAGTGTGAGATTTTACTTTTTATTCTAATTGTTACCACAGGGTGACTTCCATCTGAAAATGTTATATAATATTTGCATCAAAAGCAATGCGGAGAACAGATATGGATTTAATTAACCAGTTCATAGAGAATTACAAGAAAAAGATGAACTTTTGAAACAGCTGGCCGGATGGCTGCCGGCAGTTAGAGAGCGCCCTTCAGGCAGCCGGTATCCGGGCCATCGTGACCTCCCGCGCCAAAGCCCCGGGGCATCTGAAAAAAAGGTCCTCATACGCAATTCCAGGCGGGCGGTCCCTATAAAAACATGCGTGAAATATACGAGGATATCGCGAATCAGGTGGTGTCAGGGGTGTCACTGTACTTCCCCGGTGACCGCGATAAGGCGGACAGCCTTATCAACGACCTTTTCACCCTTCTGGAGACCAAGCAGTTTTGAACAGTCCAAGGCGCCTTCCTATAACAAACGTTTTTCCGGTTACTGGGCCAACCACTACCGGGCCCATATGGGAGGAATCCTGGACCGTTCCCAGAAAAAGTATACCACGGCCGTATTGAGATACAGGTGGCTTCGGTCCTTATGCACATGGTCCGAGGTGGAGCGATCTGGTCTTACAAGCCTCTGCAGGAACCCTGTCCGATGAGGAGCTGGCGATTCTGGACGAGCTGAACGGCCTGGTCCGCCGGGGAAATTGCCCTGGAGCGCCTGCAGAACGCGGGCAATGAGCGCATACGGAACAAAAAAAATGCAGAGTTCGGTTCCCAGTACGAGCTGGCATCCTACCTGTATAATTATCTCAGCAACAATTTCCGTCCCGAGGACATAGAGCTGCGCATGGGCAATATTGAGCTGCTGTTCAAACTCAGCAGCCGCCTGAAAATAAACAGCGTAAAGAGCTGGAGCCAGTGCTCAAATCCGTGAAATTCGAGAAGGACCGCGCAACATTTCCCAGCAGATCATTGACCAGATGATTACGGGAAGTGAAAAGCGTTACCATATTTATCAGGGCTGCGGGCCGGCCAGGACGGCATAAGCGAACGAGCGCCATGCAGTGGAATATTTTTTCAGCCAGTGGGTTCCCCTGGAACAGCTGCTTAACCGCGTTTCCTCCAAAAACTCCCCCAAGGTGCGGGGCCTTCAATATCAACACCCTGAAGCGGCTGAATCTGCTGGACAAGGAGTGCATCAACAGATTGTGTCCCTGAGCAAGATCCGCAATGTGCTGATTCACGATATAGAAATTCCGGAAGCAGATTATATCAACCGTCAGGGAGACGAAGCCCAGTCCCTGTTCCACAAGCTGTCGGAACAGTTTGCCGCCCGGCTTAAGATCAAAATACTTAAACCGGCTGCTTTTGGCGTTTTCGTGTGGATGATAATGGAGCACAGGCATCGGGGCGGGCCATGGCGGCGGGCACAGGCCGTCATCCCCTCCCCAGAACCTGCGGATTTTCATCCCGGCTCAGCCCCAGCGCAAACTCCTTTTTCAGCACCAGGAACTGTTCCAGTTCCAGCAGACCAGGTACAGTAAGGTGGCTCTCAAATTCCTGTCTGCGGACAGGAAGAGCTGGGCCTTCATTTGTAATTTCACCTGTTCAAGCTCATCAAGCAACCCTCAGGGCATTGTTCTTTCGTGGAAGGAACCGCTTACAGATTGAAGCAGGTCCGCCACCCTCAGCGCCTGGTCCGGTGTGGACTCCATTCTTGAAAAGCAGTCCCGCATCCTGCAAAGGATGGCAAACTGGTTCTTCCTCAGCCCCATATAGGCAAGATAATAGCGCAGTGTCCGCCAAAGACTGTTCTCCATCCCCTCAGTATGCTCTGCGTTCTCCCTGCTCCTGCCTGCCCCAATGCCTGTTCCAGGGCCTGAAACCCTGCGGCCGTCGGCTGCTCCCATTCTCTCCCGGCGTCCCCAGCTCTGATGCCATCCGCTCCAGCAGGCTGATGAACATTTCCCTCAATTTTCCCTGTGCAGAGCTGGCATGGCTGTCCCCGAGCCGGGAATATACAGGTTGAGCACAACGCCACCCCGTGCCCAAACAGCAGAAGGGCTTCATTGGCAATATCCGCCATTCCATGGATCCCTCAGCCAGAATATGGGTCATCAGGACGTGTTCACGGATATCCCCTCCTGTATGCCCCCATTTCATGCACAGAGGGTAAACATCAGAAGAAATCCCCCATTGCCAAAGGCCGGTACCCTGCCAATGCAAAGGATACCGGCCCCAGGACCATTGCCGCCAGGAAAGCCAGAAAACCGCCTGCCTGTAACCCGTATGGTTTCCTTCGTATGGATACTGAGCGGGGTAATCACCGGCTGAGCTGTATCTGAGGCCCAGCGCTGGGCAGCCGCCATAGCCAGCATGCTTCCCTGCTATTTTAAGATTTTAAGTATACGGCCGTGCCTGTGCATATACACCTCCCGGTCACTTTATGACCCCCATTGTCTGTTATATCTGTCATTGTCTCCCCGATTGACCAAGCATCCATACAAGCCAGGGACGGACAGGCCGGCTGCCAGACCGGCTTACCCCGCCGGAATGCTCTGCCAGCTTATGCTCTGCCGGAATGCTCCGCCAGATAAGCATCCAGTATGGCCGCTGCCAGTCAACCAGCTCCTTGCAGGGGCGCGACTGGTAGTAGGCTTCGGTCCTGTCAGACGGTATGAAGCTGTCGCTTTCCCGTTCCCTCCAGGCCCAGAAGTTCCCGGCACAGCAGCGTGTCCCGTCCTCTCCTTAAATGCCCGGCCAGCTCCTGGATTCTTCTGTAGTGCTCCGTCTTGGCGTCCTTGTCATCAGGACTGTCATAGCCATACAGGCCCGCTGCCATAAATATCTTCGCTGAGCGCCCTGCAGACCTCCCGCATCCGTCCATACCGCCTCCAAAGGAAGAACTCAACCGCAGAGCCTCCCTTTTCCTCCATACCGTGCAGGTCGCAGAATGCTGTAAACACAGACTGGGCGCAGTTATATCCGTCCAGAAACAACTCCATGGCTTTCCCTGCATGGAAGCTGGATTCCACATCTATTCTCATGAAATACCCTCCTTTTGCGGCTGTCATGTCCTGACAGCCCTGTTCCTGCCGGACAGAAGAGAACCGGCTGTCCGCCGGTTCTCTGCCTCCGGAATTCTCCGGAAAAATCACTTGAAATTATACTCAGTTACAATCTTCTCACGCCCGGTGGTCACATCTGTAAAATACTCATACAGGCAGATTCCAGGTATGAACCCGATATATTCCACACATTCCTGTACCCCCTGTTTCTAAGGGCCATACATGCATTATAGCTTCTCTGGCTGGAACGGCAGTGAGACACACAGGGCGATCCCTGCATCTCATCCAGACGGTCCTGAAGCTCCGACAATGGGATATTGACGGATGTCTGGCCCAGGCCGTACTCATTCTTTTCGCGCACATCAATAATGCACGCGCCTGTCCACCAGCTCCCGCACCTTCGTCACAGGCACCCGCACTCTTCCATAGAGCAGGTTCAGGGCCGCCAGGGCTGCCTGGTTTACCACATCCTTGGCAGTGCCGAATACCGGGAATAACACAGCTCCAGCTCCTTCAAATCCTCCAGGGTGCCTCCCATGGAAATCAGGGCCCAATGACATCTATCCTCTTATCCGCATTTCCCCGTCAATGGCCTGGGCTCCCAAATCTTTCCTGTGGGATATTCATAAACCAGCTTAAAGTGCAGGGGGCGCTTCCCGGCATAAGCCCCCACCTTGTCCGTGGGTATGATGTACACAGAATCATGGGGAATACCGGCTTCTGCGGCTGCTTTTTCGTTCAGTCCGGTGGCCGCTGCGTTCAGGTCAAAGATACGGACCGCACAGGAACCAATGACCCCCTTGTTATTATGGGGTATGCCGTACATATGGTCTGCGCTGCCCTGGCCTGTCTGGGCCGGTCCCGCCAGAGCCAGTCTGGACGGCTTACGGGTCAGCCGGTTAAACACCTGAATGGCGTCTCCCACTGCATAGATGTCAGGGTCACTGGTCCTGTAATTATGGTCCTTTAATGGCCCCAGTCTCTCCCAGCTCCAGCCCCATATCCTTAGCCAGTCAGTCTCAGGCGCAACACCGATGGCCAGCACAGTCATCCCTGCCCCTGACCGCCTTACCGAAACCAGGGTAATGCTGTCTTCCCCGATGGCGCTGACACCGTCATTTACGATTACATCACTCCATGGTCCAGCAGCTCCTTCTGGAGCATCTGAACCATATCATAATCAAAAGGCGCCATAATCTGGTCCTGGGCCTCAATGACAGATACATGCCTTCCGTCCATGTTCAGATTCTCGGCCACTTCAATGCCGATGAATCGCCTCCCACCACAGCCACATCCGGATCTGGCAGTCGGTGACAAATTTCTTCAGATTCACAATATCCGTCACATTCCTTAGTGAATACATTGGGCCTGTCCACGCCCTCTATGCTCTTTGGACGGATGGGACTCGCCCCCGGAGAGGACCAAAATATCATACCGCTCCTCATAGACATCCCGGTACACCGTTTTTTACCCGGATGGTTTCTTCTCCTGTCCACTGACAGCACCTCGCTGTCCGTTCTCGCCTCTATGTCATACTGCTTCTTAAACTTCTCCGGACTCATCATGACCAGGGCATCGCTGTTCTTTACCGTGCCGCTGAGGTAGTAGGGAGAGCACAGTTGGAAAAAAGACACATGATGACCTCTCTCAAACATGATAATTTCAGACCGGGCATCCAGTCTCCTGGCCCCTGGCCGCCACAGACGCGCCGCCTGCCACACCGCCAACAATCAATATTCTCATTTGCTCTGTTCCTTTCTTCTGATATAATTCTCTCAAAACATGCATCCGCAATGTCCGCAGCCATACAAATCATGTCGAGACAGCGGGTATCCTCTTTTATAGGTCTTAACCAGCTCACAGCAGGCATCCGAACCAAAACGCTCCACAAATTCCTCCGCAAATGCGGCCACAGCCGGTTTAAGCTCCGGGGTGGCATGAGCCCCTCATGAATGAGACGGTAGCTGATGGCGGAACATCCTCCGCACAGCGCGCCGCATGCCTTCCCGCATCCCATTCCCCTCCGAATCCGCCCACCAGCTTTACCGAATCATCCGGTATACCCAGGCAGTATTCATCATTCAGCGCCCGCAGCATGGCTTCCGCACAGTTATTATCCTTTTTCGATGAAGTACTCATAAATCCTGTCCCTTGTCATCTTATCTCCTGTCCTCCCAGAGTATGATTTGTCCATATTATAAATATTAGCACGTTCCAAGCCGTCAATGCAAGTTCTTTGACATTTTCCTCCGAAAAGCCCTATCTCCCTCCCTCAGCCACAACCTCCAAAAAATCAAAATCAGCATAATGGGCATGTTTTACGCGGTCCGCACATGTAATGCCTGCCATGGTCCCTGTAAACTCCCGTACCTGCAGTACTCGTCGGAAAACCGCGTGGTATCAAAGATACGTCCGATTTTCTCATATTCCTGCCGTCATAGCTCCATTCAAACCAGGACTGTCTGCCCTGCACATACAGCCTCAGATAAACAGGCCGGTCCTCCACCGGTATTCTGGTGTTGAGGAATTCTGTCTTTACTCCATTTTCAGATGGATGACTGACAGAGCGCTCTGCCCCAGGGTCTCGCTGTAATATTTTCTGAGATTAATGTAATTCATATTGTCATAATAGAGAATCAGCCCCTGCACTGTGCTGGTGGACCTTTGGCACGAACTCCATTTTGGTGGTGATTCTTGTGTACACGCTGGTCAGCTTTCTGGCCAGGATGCTCCACCTTGTTTAAGGACGTCCTGGACTCCTGTCCCTGAGCCGTACATAGCCCGGTCTGGCATTCACATCCGCAAACCTTTGGGGCATGATGCGGGGCGCATAATAAAAAGTTTCCCAGCTCCCCCGCTGTCAAATCCGTCAAAGTCCGGTATCCCCTCCACCGGTGCCTCCGGAAGGATGTCTCCGGTACCTCTAACTTTGCCAGATTGCTTTTGTCCGCCATGCGCAGCCACCCATCCTCTGTCCACTCCATCTTTTGGATGGCGGTCTCCCCTGCCCAGTGTACACCTAAGCTCCGGCACAAAGGGGTCTTGCAGAGATGGACCAGATACACTTCCCCTGTGGGAAGGTTCACATAGCTTCCGTGGCCGGATTTTTGAAGCACGGAATCGGGTTGAAATACCTGGGCTTTAAATGGTCCGGGTCCTGCCGCTCATAGGACTCTCCCGGTACGCTGGTGACTATGGGATTCATGGGGTCCCCTCATAGGGCCCCCACACATTCCTGGAACGCCCCATAGTGACACAGTGGTTATAACCGTGCCGCCCTCCGCGCACATGATGTAATAAAACTCTCCTCTCCTGGTCAGATGGGGTGCTTCAATGCATCCCTGTCCGTACCGCCCCGCCACATGCGCCTCGGATATCCCACGATTTCTTTTTTATCCGAATCATATTCCACCATGCAGATGGAGCCGGGTTTTTCATACCCTTCCCTTGTCTCCCATTCCAGGGGAAACAATATATTTTCTGCCGTTTTTCATCATGAAAAATGGATGCGTCAAATCCAGAGGAATGCAGGTAGACCGGCTCACTCCAGGGTCCTCTGATGTCCTTTGCGGACGCAGAAAATTATCCACGTCAAAATACCTTGCATTCATGGAGTTCATGACCCCGTACACCACATAAAGGTATCCTCCGCCTCACAGTATGTAAGACATGGCGCCCATACCCCCTTTGCGCTTGAAGCTTCTTTAGGTCACTTTTTTCGTCATCCGTAAGGACATGGGTATAAAGCTCCCCAGTTCTTCAGGTCCCGCGAATGATAGATGGGGATTCGGGAAACCACTCCAAAGGTGGATACGGCCAGATAGTAATCGTCTCCTTTCCTGCATATACAGGGGTCCGGGTTAAATCCCGGAAGAATAGGGTTATGTATCATCTCATCTCCTCCTTATCCGCCGGGAACCATCCAAAGGCAGCGCACCGGCCAAAATCCCAGCTGTCCCAGCCAACCCATCCGGCTTCATTGACCGTATCCGTCAGGAAGCTTGTAGCTCCAGTAAAATATCCGCTTCCCTTGTCCCAGGCCTCTGTCTGGGCCCTGGCCAAACCCTGTAGATGCAGGCTTTCTCCATTTCATCCATCAGCTCCTGTCGGACCCCTCCTCACCGTTTAACACGCGCTCCTGCCTCCCATTGTGTCACAGCCGCAGGCCAGGGAGTTGAAAAGACACCATTCTCCCATATAACATCAAAATACTGCTGCATTTCCTCAATGTCCTTTGCAAAATGCCCGCGGATATAATCCAGGTAATCAGGAAGGTCTGTCCGCAGCCTTCTGTCTCCGCAAACATAAGATACTGATGGGTGTCCAGCACCACGTTCACAAACCTGTCCTCCCCTCATAAAATCCTTCCATGCCTTAAGTTCAAATCCATCGTGGATTACCACGTATTTTTTTTCCTCCGGCATATACCTTCTCAGACAGTCATATGCCCTCAGATAAAATCCCCAGAAATTCCATGGAAACAGGCCCCTGACCCTCGGCCATGGAAGGCTCTGCCGGGGATAACGGCCGGGCACGTGTCCATCAGCTTCCACATCCGTTCCGTGACAGCCTGTTCAGGACCTCTATTCCCCACAGCCCCTCTCTTTTTCGCCGTACCGCTTTGCCAGCCGTTCCAGAACTCCCAGGACAAATTCCACCTCTGCCGGATTCTTTGACCATCTGCACACGCCGCATATACCTCCGTTGTCGTGCCGTTCTGCCCTTCCGGCGCGCCGTATGCAGGTCGATCAGTATCTTAAGCCCGTACCGCTCCGCCCAGCAGAAAGCCCTGTCCAGCCTCCTCCACACAGCCGATAAAGGGCTCCTGTCCCCAAATATGAAGTATAGGACAGGAATCGCACAGCCTCCATGCCCATGGCGCGGATTGCTGCAAAAGTACGTTCCGTGATATACTCAGGCGGGTATCCTGATTCTGGCCTCGTACACACCTCCCCTTGAAAGCCAGCCGGGGCAGATAATATTCATCCTGTGCCCCGGTCCTTCAAACAGCGCCGGCTCATCCATTTTTCCAGCACCAGCCAGTTTCCCAAATTTACACCCTTTATATGCATGATGTTCTCTCCTTTCTCACCCCTCATCCTATTTCCTGTTCCGGCTCTTCAAGTCCGCAATAATGCCTGCAAACTCAGCGTCCAGATGATAGAAGCTCATAATAACCAGCCCTGCCGCGTAAATCCCAATGGGAATCCATACAAAACAGATCCTGATGGATGTGAGGGCTGAAGCTGACTCTGCGCGGCTGCCTGCCCCACATAACCTCCCAGTTCAAGAATCCATCCTAAAAGAGCAGATCCGATTCCGTTTCCAATCTTATATCCAAAGCTGCAGGCGCTGTTGACCAGCCCTTCTGTGCGGTATCCTGTCTTCCACTCTCCATAGTCAATGGTATCTGATACCATGGCCCACATGGTGGCCCCTGCATGCATGTTTTTCCCAGGCCGCGGATAATGCTGACACGATAATAAGGCCTATGGATCCTCCCGAGAAATTGAGCACCAGCATACCGATGATATCTAACACCAGGCCCAGGGAAAATATATTGCGCTTACCCAGCCGCTTTACCAGCATGGCGATAAAGAACATGCCTGCAATCTGCACCATTGAAAATGCCGTTAATTAACGCCACCAAATCCTTGCTGCCCAGTATATCCTTTGCGTAAAAGACAGTGGAGCCGCCGTTTACGGAATACATTAAGAAAAACAGCGCCAGCATTCCTGTCATCATGAGCCAGTATTTATTGCGGGAACAGGGCCTTGATTCCTTCCCAAAAGGCACATATTTTGTACCGGTTCTCTCCTCCTCCCGGACAGCAGGCCTCACCCGCCCTTTGTCCCCAGGAAATTAATCATAAACGCTGCCACGGACAGGGAGCCCGAACACCATAAAGGTCTTAGTCCAGGCAGCAGGAGTGTTTCCGAAATACTCCACAAGAGGCAGAGTAAATGTGTTGATGGTCAATGTACCTGCCGTTGCCAGAAGGTTCCTGAAAATGCTCAGAACAGACCTCTCATACGGATCCTGGGTCATAAGCGCATTCAGCGCGGAATACGGTACGTTGATAGCTGTATAGATGACCGTTGACACCAGGTTATATGTAATGAACACATACACCAGCTTTGGCGCGGCAGACCAGGAAACCGGCACCGAGAACAGCAGGATGCCGGATATGGCAAAGGGTATGCACATGCGCAGCAGCCACGGCCTTGCCTTTCCGAACCTGGATTTTGTCCTGTCCACAATTACGCCCATAATGATGTCGCTGATGCCGTCAAACAGCCTCGAAACCATCATCATGATGCTTCCCACCGCAAAGGCGCTGACCCCCGCATAATCCGTATAGTAAAACAGCAGAAACGCCGACATTGCCGTATAAATGATATTGCATCCGAAATCACCGCATCCATATGAAAAACGTTCCGCCAACTTCTTTCCTGGGCGTTAATTTACCTTCCCTGTTCATCCCTTGTTTCCTCTCTTTGTTTTTATATAATGTCCTTGTTTCCATGCGCACGAACCTTGTTTCCCCGGGCATTTCCTTCATATATATAGTATCACAGGATCCATGCAGGAAACAGGACGGATACTTCCCATATAATAGGTCGATTTTTCTCTTCTTGTGGGCTGGACCGCAGGATGATATAATGATGAAAAGGGGGGATTGACATGGCAGAACCAAACGAAAATATACTGTATGAAATCATTCAGGTACCGGAGGCCACTAAGGTGCGTTTCTTCACCTCTGTGGATCCGGGCAGTTATGTACCCAGCCATTGGCACAGGGCAGTGGAAATCATTTATATGCTGAAAGGCGAGCTGGAAGTCACGGTGGAGAGGACCAGCCGCATTCTTTTTGACCGGCCAATGCATTCTCATCAACTCCCAATGTCATACACTCCACCAAGTGTACCCATCCCAACAAAGCCATTGTATTGGACAGATTCCCCTGGAATTTATGGAAACCTATATTCCTGAGGTGGAACCAGCTCCTTTTCCTTTGGAATCCAGATACCGGGACCCGATTAAGAGAACAAAGCTTGACAGGATGAAGGACACCCCTGACCCAGATGCAGATTGCCAACGATATCCGGCCGGAAGGCTTTTTGCTGCGTTTTAATAGCCTGCTCTTTTGAATTATTATTTCAGCTGTACCATAATTTCAGCGTACAGGTACTCAAACCCAATGTAAATCAGAAAACAAAAGGATTTAAGCCGTCTGGACCCGGTGCTGGCCTACACGGCCAGGAATTACAGCCGTCCTATCACCACCAGCGAAATCGCCCGGTGGCATTTCTGCAGCCCGGATATTTCGCCGTTTTTTCAAAAATGCATGGGAGTCACCTTCCTGGAATCCCAGAATGAACTGCGCCTTTCCTATTTACCGCGACCTGATTACCACCCTGACCCTGTCCATGATATTCTTGGAACGCCATGGCTTCACCAACTCTAAATTATTCCGCAGGATGTTTGAAGAGCATTTTCAAAGATACGCCTTCCGGCATCAGAAAGAAAATGAAGCAGGACGGGTGAGAGGCCCTGTCCGGGTTGCAAAAAATTTGTTTCCAGCGTTCCGGTGCATCCAATGATGATACACCGGAACCTGGAGCACCCGGCTCCCAGTTCACACTATTCTCCTAAATTCTGGAATACAGCCTTAAGCGCAGGATACATCTGCCCTGAACTTGCTGTACTGTTTTTCATATTTCTCCGTCAGTTCCCCATCTGGTTCAATGGTTTCCGTCACTTTCACGATGCTGTCAGCAGCAAGTTTTTCACATCCGGGTATTCTTTGCAGCCCACGGCCGCCAGTATGGCGCCTCCCAGGGCAGGGCCTTCTCATTTTCAACCACATCCACCTTTACGTTCATGATGTTGGCCACCATCTTCTTCCACAGCGGACTCTTTGCTCCGCCGCCGCAGATTTTAGTGTGGTCAATGCGGATGCCCAAGCTTCTGGCCACCTCCAGTGAATCCTGAGTCCGTATACCCGCCTTCCAGCACGGCCTGGGTCATCTCCGCCCGGCTGGTGTCCATGGTCATACCGATAAAACATGCCGCTGGCGCTGGGTCGTTGTGGGGAGAACGCTCTCCCATGAGATAGGGAGAATAGAACACATGGTTTTCCCCTGTGCTTAACAATTCCCTCCTGCTCCCGTTCGTAGTCCCCCGGCCTTTAAGATTTCCTCCATCCACCACT
>VOFH01001593.1_pt1 | contig 22281 bp, 42 predicted proteins | sample 5384091 | NCBI WGS metagenome assembly VOFH01 (sample SAMN12384727, study PRJNA508395) | human gut metagenome | isolation source: healthy gut G | host: Homo sapiens
AATCATTGTTTTAATGCTCTGACAAACTACCACAACATTCTGGAATGATCTGCTTGTTGATGGAATAATTGATAAGATATACCAGAACAGCATAGCCACTGCAAATGAGATCAGTAACCAGACTCTCTTTGGTATTTTATCTGCCAGAGATTTGTTTTTGTTATTCATAATACCGTCTCCTTCCCTTTCGGAACTTCTTTCTTGATTCAAAGTATAGACCTCTATTTTGTTTAAAAGATACACTGTTCCATCATCGTACAGATTGCATTTCATCATAGGAAATGGCAATCCGTGATCTGTGGTAAAGAATATCAATGTATTCTCATATTCCCCGGTTTCTTTTAAAGCATCCAGTATTTTCCACACAATCTGTCCACTGTATCAACTGCGATCTGCATACCTGCCATATCTTTTCTGACATCCGGTAAGTTTGGCAATGCCTTTGGCACCACATAGTCTGTTTCATATTCATCCGGCACACGCGGATACTCGCGGTGGGTACATCCGAAACCAACCGCAAGGAAAAATGGTCTTTCATCCTTTTCCCCTGCTTTTTTCAGATAATTGACTGCGTTTTCTGCTGCCATCTCATCCTGCCATGTATACAATTCACATTGTGGCAGGTCATTTCTGTAATACTCCATTGATTCAGACATCTTTCATATCCAAGTGTTTCTTCTTCATGCAGCTTGATCTCATGCTGTACTCCGGATAAAACTGTCTCGTAACCATGTTGTTTCATGTAATTGGCAAGATGATGTTTCCCATTGATCCGAAAGCCCCGTGGGACAATCCGATCAGACCATTATTATGCGGATACTGGCCGGTTAACATAGCACCTCTGCTCGGTGAATGTCGGGCTCGCACAGTACATCTGTGTAAATGCCATTCCCTCTCTCGATAATCTCAGAAGATTCGGTGTATGTACCGGATATCCATAGGTCTGTAAATACCTTCCGATATCATGTGTATTCAAATATAAAACGTTCATCTTATTCCCCATTCTTTCCAATCTAAAACAACGCTGCCTTACGGAACAAATCCTTTTATATGATTTTATATTTACTTTTTATTTCTCTACAAAAATTGGTGATACCAGGCCACATCGCCATTTTTCAGCCATACTCTGAGTCTGTAATTCGCTCCGGCTTCCATGTCGATTTCTTTCTCATAATTCAAGACATAAGCATCCCATTGGAACAGCCCTGGCGGATTCTTGTCTTATATGCATTATGCCAGTAAAAATCATCTCTGTAGTGATCGACTTTGCCATAAACTCTGTTTGCAAGATCGATGCTTTCCTGATACTGAGCTTTGATACGTGAAGTCTTCATCAGTTCACGGATTGTGAAGTGATATTCATAATTATCCACTTTCAGGCAGACATCGCTGTCTGGTGTTCCTTCTACTTCAAAAACAAATCCTTCTTTTACTACAGTACTTGGTCCCATCCAATGTCCGGTTGTTGTTGACATATAAGTTGTCATATGGAATTTGCAGCTGTCATCCGTCACATCGTAAAGTTTCTGTCCATAACTGTTCCATTCTTTATCAATGGATAAAAGCTTTCCTTCCACATTCAAAGAACCATCCCATTCTTTTACAAGCATATCTTTATAAAATCTTGGGTTCGGTCCCCATCCGAACTCTACCGTAAATTTCACACGGATCACTTCATCATCTGCAATTTTTTTATTTTCCCAGCTTCCGGAATGAACGATCATTTCTTCGAGGACATTGTTCTTTAATAATTCTACCCGTCAATCGCATCCGCTGCACAGATAGAGATCTTCATATTATGTTTTCCGGGAGCGATCACGTCACCCATCATTTTATCATCAGCTGTAAAATCAATCTCCATTCTGCTTCTGCTCACACCATATACATGTCTTGCTTTCATGCCTGCCCAGATTGCCGCTTTGGAAGCATCCTCTGCAAGCACGCACATCGTTCCATGGTCACATGCTGCAGGAACATTATGGTTGTCACCGGATGCAATACATCCAACATGAAGACCAGCCTCAAACCTCTTTCATAGCAGGTTTCACCGGTTCTTGGTCCCATATGCAGATGACGTTCCATATCCATTCCGCCTGTATCGTTTTTCACTGCATCCATGACTGGAATAAATTTCCGCAAACGGGGAAAAATTCTCATCATGTGTTGCCCAGTTCTTTCCACGGCTTCCAAGCTGATATGCTACATGGTGTGGGATTCCGATCGCTTCTGTATCTTTATAATCATCTCTTAATTCCTGATAACGCATCGGATGTTTCATATCCTGTTCATTGTCGAGGAAAAATACGTTGTGATCACCATCAAAGCCACAGCCCTGCCACTCATATCCCATAAACATCGGATATCCGTTTGCATTTTCTTCTTTTACTTTTCCGCGGACAATCTCCCAGTCTTTCTTAATCTCTTCTTCCGGACATAAATCTTCGAGCCCTGCTCCGGACTCTGTTTTGATCATCTGGAACGGATAATATGCGATCGGCCAGAAATCTAATACTTCTTTTGCATGTTCTGTCCATTTATCCAGTTCATCCATCTGATTATGATGGATATTGCTGTGTAAATCTGTCCATAATTTTTTTCATTCTATTCTTCCTGTTCGCCTTTCATATATTTGTCTGTAGCTTTTCTCTGCTTTGCATCCCCTTTTTCAAAAGAACGATGAGCACAAATGTTAAGATAATAAATGCAAGACAGATAGGTCTTTTTTACAAAAATTGTCCAGAACCGTTTGACATTACCAGTGCATTGCGCAGATTGGACTCTGCGATCGGTCCAAGTACCATTCAAGAACGATCGGTACGGATGGGAAGTCCAGTTTCTGCATAAAGTATGCAATAACTCCAAACAGCAGCATCACATAAACATCCATTTCAGAGCTTCCGATTGCGAATGCTCCTGCACAACAGATCACGACTAATAATGCTGTCAATAATTCTGTGGGATATGTGTGATCTTAACAAAAGTCCCAGTAAATATTTACCCTGGAAGAACATAATAAGCTGTGCGATCACACATCCGATCAGAACTGCATACACAATTGGTCCGGATGTCTCAAAAGCTTCGGTCCTACAACAAGTCCATGCATCGTAAATGCACCTAATAAGGTTGCCGCTACAACGTCTCCCGGAATACCAAGTGTAAGTAATGGAATTAAAGTTGCGGCTGTAGCACCATTATTTGCTGATTCAGGTGCTGCAATACCTTTGATCTCACCTTCTCCAAACTTCTCTCTGGTTTGGCTTTTTTCTCTTTGCTTCATTGTAGGCAATAAATGATGCGATTGCTCTCGCCGGTACCGAGGGAACTGCTCCGATGAATGCTCCGATCAGGAAGATTTTGTCATGATTGGCAATGTTTTTTTCACATCTTCCTTTGTAATATGGTCATCTTTATCTGCCGCTTTTAAATTTGATACAACAGCTGCTTCTGTTGTTTTATTAATACGTCCGATCATCTGTGCAATCGCGTATACACCAAGTAAAACTGCAAGCATCTTGATTCCGTTATATAATCTGATATTTCCAAATGTAAATCTTGTAACACCACTGACAGAATCAATACCAACTGTTGCCAATAAAATTCCAAGTCCACCACTGATAAGACCCTTTACAAGACTCTTTCCACTTACAGATGCAATAACAGAAAGTCCAAAAATTGCAAGTGCAAAAATACTCCGGAGAACTGAACTTCATAGCAACCTTACTGATCTGCGGTGCAAAAACAGAAGGCAGAATGCACTGACCAGACCACCAAATGTTGATGCCACAAGTGCCATATCTAATGCTCTTCTCGGCTGTCCATTCCTGCACATCGGATAACCATCGATCAGTGTTGCTGCCGCTGCATTCGTACCAGTGTATTGATCAGAATTGAACTGATAGAACCACCAAAGTTGGCACCAAAGAAAATAGCCGTAAGCATTAACAGTGCCGGTACTGTATCCATCTGGAATGTAAATGGAAGTAATACTGTGATTGCAAGGTTTCCATTCATTCCCGGAATCGCACCGAAAATAATTCCAATAAAAATACCAACATTAACAAATATTAAATTCTGCACTGATAAAAGATTCATCAATGCCTCTGATATAACCTGTCCCATAAACTCCTCCTGTTACTATGGCAATTGAATATGCAATACTTTTTGCAAAAAGAAGGTATAACACTACAACCATTGCAATTACGATCACATAATACAGTTTTTTCTTAGTTCCTGTCATTGCCAGTGTTGCCACACCAAGTAAAATCGTAGAAATCAGGAAACTTCTTTTGAACAGAATTGAATAAATAAGCAGCATGGCCATATATGCTAATGCTTTTAATTCTTTTCCTACGATCAGTGTTTTCACTGTGTCTTTTTTAATATCAAGCTCTGGATCAATAAAACCACACCACATACAATCCATAAAACGCCGATTGCACAAGGAATCGTTCTTGATGTGATACCATAAGTTGCTGAATAATCTTCTGCGATCTGAAGCGGCACAAGAATTATGCATATAACTCCGAGAATAATACTAACAATTCCTGCCGCCAAATTAGATTTATACTTTATCTCCATATTTCATTCCTTCTTTCAAAAAATAATCCGCGCTGTCAAAAGGCAGCACGGATCGTCTTTTACTGTGCGTAATATTTATCGTAAGCTTCCTTACATAAATCAGATGCATCCAGAATAATCTGTTTTACTGTCTCTCCATCCTCAAGATATGGTATGTAATTTGCATTTTTAGCAAGATCCTTAAATTCTTCTGTCTCACTGTAGTCTAAGATTGCCTGATGGATTGCTGCAACATCTTCCGGTGCAACGTCTGCTTTTGTCATGATAAAATTACATGTATGGAATACGATATCATATCCCAGGGACTGAACTGTAGGAACATCATATCCTTCATACCCTCAGTATAGTTTTCTTCTGAGAACACTGCGATTGGGACAAGGCTTCCATCTTCTACATACTGGGCACCTACTGATGCCGGTGCAACTGCACATACAACGTTGCCGCTTGCTACTGCAAGTAAATCTTTTCCACTTCCGTCAGATGTAACTGCCTCTGCATCTAACCCTGCTTCACCAAATAACATAGTTGCAAGAAGATGAGTTGCTCCGCCAGGTGCGTTACTTCCAAATACGATACGGTTATCAGCTGCATATTCTACAAGACCATCCCAGTCTTCAATTCCGCTGTTTGAAGGGTTCACATATAAGATCAAATCTTCCAGTACAAGTCCGCTTACAAACTGATAGTCATCAATGTTAAGATTAATATCTTTGTTGAATAATGGTGCCAGTGTGAACATTGCAATACCGCCGACCATTAATTCTGTTGCATCGGATTTTGCACTGTCAAGATCTGCTGCTGCGATTGCCCGTTCGCAGACCTGTCAGATTGTTGACAATAACTGATTTACCATAAGTCTCCTCCGTAATCCCTGTCCGATAATTCTTGCGATCGTATCTGCAGAACCACCTGCTGCAAATGGAACACGTACATTAAAGTCCTTGGAAGGTTTAAAAGAATCTGCTGTAATTCCAGATATGTCTGTTGCTCCCCTGCTTCTGTACCTTCTGTCTGAACTGTTTCCTGCTTCTCAGGCTCCTTTGGTGTATCCTGGCTCTGTGTGTTTCCACATGCTGCCATAGAAAGAGCCATTGTTCCCGCCATAATAAGTGCCAATACCTTTTTCTTCATCACTTTTCCTCCTTTTTTTGAAAATGTTTTCAGTTGGATTTCTGAATACTGGATACTGTAACCAGATTCATATAATAAAAACGTCAGTTTCCGTCAGTTCCGGAATCATGGATTGGATAAAATGGTTGCTTTCTCGGATCGATACCGCATGCCAGATAATCCAGCGCTACCTGAATAATGTTCTGACGAACTTTCTCCGATGCTCCGCATTATCAGTCAGTGCCTGAGCATCTGCTATCATAATATAAACTTCATCATACAGTCCGGAATTCTGCAGACGAACTCTTTCTTCAATGATCCACATAATGTCCGACATGAAGGCGGCCTGTCGGGCGATCACCTGTCAAAATAATTTTATTCATTTTGCTACTCCTTTACATATCTTGTATTATATGACACCAAAGCTTTATCGTCAACAGAGGGAACGTTTTTTATTCTTTTACATATGATGAGTGAACTGTAACCATACATATGGTAAATAAACATTTTACCACTCTGTATGTTTCTTTTTTCTGCCCGTTTATGTTATAGTATAGATGTGGAAACAGTTACTCAACATCACAGGGAAGAAGGTGTTACTATGAAACAGACAATTATCACAATCAGCCGTGAATTTGGTAGTGGTGGCCATTTTATTGGGGAAGAAGTATCAAAACGGCTGGGCATACCGTTCTATGATAAAAATATCATTCAACAGATTGCTGAAAAAAACCGGATTTTCCGAGGATTTTGTCAAAGAACAGTCCGAATATGCTCCATCTAAAAATATGTTTGCCTACGCTTTTGTGGGACGGATCATATAGGAAGTTCTCTGTCCGATCAGGTCTATGCCGCCCAGACACAGGTTATCCGCAATCTTGCCGAAAAAAGGATCCTGCATCATCATCGGCCGCTGCGCTGACTATATTTTTAAAAGACCGGCCGGATACTTATCACATTTTCGTATATGGGGACGAATATGAAAAAATATCGCGTACACAGCAGCTTTTTTCAACTTATCCGAGAAGGATGCACGCGCGATGAACCGTGATATGGACAAAAAAGACGTCTCCACTACGAATACTATACCGATCGTAAATGGGGTGATCCACAAAACCATTGTATGTGCCTGAATACCAGCGCACTTGATATGGAACGCTGCATCCGGTACATTTGGATCTGTTTGAATAAATGGAAGAAACATCTGTTATTTAATCTCAAAACGGAATGGGATCAAAGCAAGATCCCATTCCGAAGTGTAGCGTGCAGTGATTCTGTGAAGAATTTGTCAGCTTTCGCTGACCAGAATCACGCACCAAGTCTCACGTGCGTTCGACTTGATTCTGTCATTATAATTACCGGTACATCGTTCATTTCGAAAACGCTGTACTAGTCCCTTGACTCGATTACAAGCAAAATACCGTTCTCACAGGTAATGCTCGCAGTCTCCGCTTCCAGTTCATTGCTCACACCACGGCAATCCCACTCACCAGTGTAAAATTCTCCACCTCATAAGCAAATCCCTTTAATGTAATACCTGTAACTTCCGAGTAAAGGGATCAGTGACACGAACTTTCCAAACTGATCAGATTTTTGCAACATTATCTGCCCATCCACCATCCGAACTGGTTGTGGGCATCTACGATCTGGCAGGAAACACCTCTGTCCAGTGCCAGCTTCAGCATCTGGATATTCCCCAGCAGATGATCTATACGGGTTCCGGTAGCTCCGATCATTGTAACTGCATCTGCTCCAGCCGCAATTGCACGAAGCAACGCCAGCTCCGTATCTGTCTCGTCCTTATGTGTTGGAAATTGTTCCATCCGCTCCGGACACGTTTTCTTAAAATAAGTATAGGATGCATCATCCACAGAATCGAAATCTCCAAGGATCAGATCTGGCTGTATTCCGGCTGTATGACAGAATTTCATACCTGCATCCGCACATACAACGTAATCCCATGTATACTTTTTAAATACTCGCATGCAAACTTATAATCAATACTTCCACCTGTCACAATCAACGTATTCATATCGCTTCGCCTCTCCCATCATTAGAAACTTCTCGATCACAAGCAACCGCAACGGTCTCTCAAACGAACTATTATTTTTCCATAATATTCAGGAAACTCTCAACATTTTCCCTGATATCACCTTTAAACACTGCGGTTCCTGCAACAATAATATTTGCTCCGGCATCCAGCACTTCCTGCACATTGTTCAGTGATACACCTCCGTCTACTTCGATATCAGCCTGACAATGTTTCTCTTCCATCATCTTTTCAGATCACGGATTTTCTGTGTGGTGTACGGAATATATTTTGTCCGCCAAATCCCGGATTGACGCTCATCAGAAGTACCATATCACACTCCGGAAGGATATAATCCAGAACAGATAACGGCGTCGCCGGTTTAATGCCACACCTGCCAGTACGCCACGATCTTTGATGGCATGCAGAGTACGATCCAGATGTTTGCATGCTTCGGCATGTACTGTGATCAGATCTGCTCCGGCATCTACGAACTCATCGATATAACGTACCGGCTCATCAATCATCAGATGCGTCAAAAATACGATCCGTACATTTGCCGGATGGATTTGATCACCGGAAGTCCGAAAGAAATACTGGCACAAAACTTCCGTCCATTACATCGATATGCACATACTGTGCACCTGCCTCATCCAACATTTTTACCTGTTCGCCCAGAATTGAAAAATCTGATGCAAGCAGTGAAGGTGATAAACAATTCATTTTCTATACTCCTTTTATTTCTAATATTTTCTCTTGTCTTTCAGTTCATTATAGATCTGTACATAATTATTATATCGGCTCTGACTGATCTTCCCTCCGCCAGTGCTTCTTTCACGCCGCAGACCGGTTCACCGATATGGCTGCACCCGGTAAAACGGCAGTTCTGCTCATACTCCACAAATTCCGGGAACAACGTTCCCAATGTCTCTTTTTCGAAGAAGTCCACCGCCAGAGAACTGAAGCCCGGCGTATCAAAAATATAAGTCTGTTCATTCAATAAGATCAGCTGCGAATGGCGGGTCGTATGCTTGCCGCGCTGAATTTTCTCACTGATCTCCCCGGTCTCCATCTGTACCTCCGGCGCCAGCAGATTGATCAGCGTAGATTTTCCCACACCGGAAGGTCCTGCCACAGTAGTTGTTTTTCCTTCCAGTGCTGCCCGCAACGGTTCAATGCCCTCCTGCTGTCTGGCACTGACAAAAAAACAATGGATATCCGCAGGTTCCATAAGCATCCCGCAGTTCCTGAATTTCTGCCTCCGAAGCCAGATCTTCTTTATTAAAACAGATCAGCGTCGGCACGTTCTGTTGTTCCATCATCAGTAAAAAACGATCCAGCAGATTCAGATTCGGCTTTGGCGAAGTTCCTGCGAAAATCACAACCAGTGCCTGATCCACATTGGCAACAGCCGGACGAACCAGTGCATTCTTTTTGCGGGGCAGAATTCTACTACGTTTCCTTTTTTCTCTTCTTCATCAATAATATCAATGGACGTTATCTCCCACCAGAGGTTTCATCTTTTTCTGACGGAAAATGCCCTTTGCTTTACATTCATAGATACCGGATCCTACTACGTCATAAACGTAGTAGAATCCTGCAATCCCTTTTACAATCTTTCCTTGTTTCATCTTAAACATTCCTTTTATGCTGTCTTTATTTTGTGATTATTTGATATCTTTACTGGAATTTTGTTGCCTGAATTGTTTTTTCTGATCCAAGTTGCTGCATTTCCATTTGCATCGGTGTAATGCCAGGTGATCGCAGTTCCTTACATCTACCGATGTACCTTCAAGGGTATCCCGGATCAACTTTTACAACTTTCCAGATGGTTCTGAATCAGGTCATTACTCTCTGATTTATACAGTTCGATTTCTGCAGAAGTGCTGAAATCGCATCCGTCGGTGCACTTCCTGGTCATAGTTGTTACTTTTTCAGGACCTGAGCTGATAACGAACGTAATCAGCACTTTTCCTTCAGCTGCATACTGTCCCGCATCAATGCTCTGACGGATAACATTTCCGCATAAGCAACCGAATCACTGTGTTCTGTTGTGGTTGTCACTGCAAATTCAGACAGTCGCTGCTTTTTTGCATCTGCAGTGTAGATTTACCGCGTACATCCGGCACTTTCACATGACTCACTTCCCTGGCTAACATAAATCGTCACTTTTGTTCCTTCTTTTACTGTGCTTCCGGATTTTGGATCCTGACGGATAACCTGGCCCGCGGGAACATCATTACTGAATTCGAACTCACGACTGACCGTCAGATTCTTGTCTTCCAAAGCCATCGCTGCATCGGAGGTCTTTCCTGTCACATCTTCATACATCCACTACCTTGGCATTTTTCCTCTTCTGAACTTATTACGGCAGATCACCGTTTTTTTGATCGTCGTTCCGGCCTTTACTGTCTCTGCCCTCCGACACATCCTGAGCAATGATCTGCCGCTTTTATCTGATGCTTTCTCGATTCGTTCCAGCTTCCGTCACTTTCAGTCCCATCGTTCTTTTAAGTCTTTTCTGCTGTCCGACCAGTGTTTTTCCCTTCAATCTCATTAAAACTGAAATCTTTGACTGTCCTGCGTAATCTGAACACACCTTTTGCTTGCCGATCAGGACCGAAATGGAAAATATCAAAGAAACTTCCTATCAGAGGATCTTCAATGATTGCAATGTTAACCGCTACCATTTTTTGTTCATAATGCCAACGATTTTTTCCATCTTGGAATTCAGAAAACGTCCATTTTTCTTCTTCGTCGTCATCCTCGTCATATTCACTCATATCATAATCTTCATCATCTTTTCCGGAACTTCCTGTGCCATAGTTTTCTGTTTCCGGCCCGATCGGAACCATAGTTTCTGCCACTTTCTGATCTAACTGACCTCATCAGATCCTGGATCAGCTCCGGTCTCTGGTCTTTTCCGGTTAAACGGAACCACTGTGAGAAAATCTTCATTTGGATTCAACAGTGCATTCTAGTAGATCGATCTCCAGTAAATGCTCCATAGCAACCGAAACCGGCGATCCGGACTTTGTCACCATCTCATACATGGTGATACCTGCAGAATAGATATCGCTCTTCTCATCACAATAGCCGCCCCGTGCCTGCTCCGGAGATACATAGTGTACCGATCCCATTGCACTGGTGCTGACTGTCTGCGATGTTGTCGCCTTTGCAATACCAAAATCCGTAACCTTTACCTTTCCTTCTTTGGAAATGATAATATTCTGCGGTTTGATATCTCTGTGTATGATGTGATGATTGTGAGCTGCCTCAATACCGGTACACATCTGAATTGCAATACTGATCGCTTCTTGGAAGAAAGCTTTCCTTTTTTCTGCACATATTCTTTCAGAGTGATTCCTTCTACCAGCTCCATGACCATATAATAGAGTCCTCGATCCTCCCCCCTACATCATATACATTGACAATATTCGGGTTCAGAAGCCCTGCTGCTGCCTGTGCTTCTGACCGGAATTTCTTTACAAAGTTTTCATCTTCCCTGTATTCTTTTTTCAGGACTTTCACTGCGACATATCTGTTCAGCATACAGTCCTTCGCCTTATATACATCCGCCATTCCACCGGCTCCGATCTTGCTCAGAACCTGATAACGGCCACTTAAATAAATCCGTCTTTTTACCATATACTCACCTCATCAGAAAACGGTTCTGCAAGAACAACACTGATATTGTCATTGCCCCCGTTCTCATTCGCCCGGTCAATCAGATTCTGACCGGCTTCTACGATATCTCTTGCCCCTTTAACTATCGCAAAATTTCTTCATCCTCTATCATATTACTGAGTCCATCAGAACACATCAGGATGATATCTCCCTTTTGAGACTGAATTCATAAAAATCCACCTCTACATCCTCTTTTACTCCAATTGCTCTGGTAATGATATTCTTATCCGGATGATGTCTTGCCTCTTCCTCATTGATTCCTCCCAGACGAACCATCTCTTCTACCAGGGAATGGTCTCTGGAAAGCTGCCTGATATCATTATTCAGAAGATACAGACGGCTGTCACCTACATTTATAAAATAAAGTGTATGATCGATCACAGTTGCCGCAACCAGAGTGGTTCCCATCCCTCCAGATTAATGTCTTCATCTGCTTTCTCGATCAGCTTGTGGTTCGCTGTCTGAGCCGCATCTTTTAAAATCTCTTCCGGCCATCCTTTAATGTATGCTTCAGTTCTTCTTTCAGAACTTCCACCGTATATTTTGACGCAAAATCGCCTGCCTTGTGTCCACCCATTCCATCGGCTACTACCAGAAGATTCGGCAGCGTACCTAATGACTCATCTGTGGCAAACACGTAATCCTGGTTCATTTCACGTTTTCTTCCAACATCTGTCATAGAAAATATTTTCATATTTTATACTCCTTGCATCGTCTTGCGCCGTAACTGTCCACAGGCTCCGTCTATATCTGAGCCCATTTCTCTTCTTATAGTAACATTTATCCCGTTTTTTCAAGTTTATTTTTGAAATTCTCGGCACTTTTTTGTCCGGTTTTCGTAGTTTCTCTCCTTGATCGGGTTCACCGGAATCAGGTTTAAATGGCAGTTTCTGTCTTTTAAGATTCCCATCAGCTCTTTTGCATCCTCCGGTGTATCGTTTACGCCGTGAACCAGGCTGTACTCAAAAGTGATCCTCCGTCCGGTTTTTTCAAAGTAATAATCACACGCTTCCAGAACCTCATGAAGCTCGTATTTATTTGCCACCGGCATCAGCGATCTTCTCTTTTCCTGGTTTGAACCGTGCAGGAAAGTGCCAGCGTGATCTGCAGCCTTTTCTTCTGCAAGTCTCCGGATGTTCGGTACAATTCCACAGGTAGACGCCGTGATATTTCTCTGGCTGATATTGAGCCCGTGCTCATCACTGACCATGTGAATGAATTTCAGAAAATTGTCATAATTATCCAGCGGTTCTCCGGTTCCCATGATCACAATATTAGAAACTCTCTCGCCAGTGATCTTCTGGATCTGATAAATCTGTCTTAACATCTCTGACGGTGTCAGGTTTCGTTCCAGCCCGTCCAGTGTTGATGCACAGAAACGGCATCCCATCCGGCAGCCAACCTGCGAGGATATGCATACCGAATTGCCATGTTTATATTTCATCAGAACACTTTCTACCATATTCCGTCTTTCAAGCAAAACAGGAATTTATTGGTCCCGTCAATCTTTGAAATCTGTCTTTTTTCCATTTCGACTCTTCGTATTTCGTATCTGCTTCCAGTTTCTGGCGTAAAGTTTTGGAAGATTGGTCATTTCTTCAAAATCATCCACCAGCTTTTCATGGATCCAGGAATAAATCTGTTTCGACTGCGGAATCTTTTTCTCCAATCGCCAGCATTTCTTCCTGTAACTCTTCAAATGAATACGAAGCGATATCTTTTTTTCCTTTATCTGCCCCTCTGGATAAATTTTGCAATATAAAACCATCGGTTATATCAGACGGAAAAATCTGTTTCTCCCATTCCAGGTCAAATTCCGGATGTTTTTCGGCAAAAACCATCCGGCGTTTTCCTCGTTCTCTGTCCTGCTGATCGTACAGGTGCTGTACATCAGTGTTCCCTCCGGCTTCACATATCGGCAAACCGCATCCAGGATCTCTCTCTGAAGTGCTGCAACTTCATTTTCTCCGTCTCCGGGTTCATCTTATACTTCAGATCGGTCTTCTTCCAAGAACACCAAGGCCGGAACACGGAAGATCCGAGATCAGAACATCTGCTTTTTTCCTCAGAGTCCGCATCAAAGCAGGTTGCATCCTGCTGCACTGCACGGATATTTTCAAATCCCATCCGTGAAATATTTTCCCGAATCAGCTCTACCTTCATCTCTGTCAGATCCCTTGCCTCTACCATACCTGTCCCATTCAGGATCTGTGCCGCATGGAGCGCTTTTCCTCCCGGTGCCGCACACATCCAGTATGTAATCTCCTTCTTTGATTCCTGCCTGTTCCGCTACCATGATCGAAGCTGCATCCTGTACCTGAATTTTCCTTCCCGGAACGCCGGGATTTCATGCCAGATAATCATAGCCTGAGATCAGAAGCGCAGACGCAAGAAGCGGATGTTCTTTTACCTGAATGCCTTCTCCTGTCAGCTCTCTGATCAGTTCTTCTTTGGTGGTTGCATTTCCATTGATCCGGATTGTTGTTGGATGCGTTCTTTATAAAAACCTTCCAGGATGTATTCACGTCTTCTTTCTCCATACTGCTCTCACCCACAAACGGATGATCCATTCCGGCATGGAATATTTATTGACAGAACCGCACCGGTTCTTTGTCCGCATCCGGATACGAATCTTATCAATGTTTCGCGCGATATTTCTGAGTACCCCATTTACAAATCCTTTTCAGGTCCTTAAAACCCGCGTTCCGGACTGCAAGGTTTACGGCTTCATTGCAGGCTGCGGAATCCGGAACCTGAATCCATATATTTGATCTGATAGACCGCGCAGCGCAGGATTATTGCGGATTACCGGTTTCATTTTTTCTGTCTTTCTTTTGAAAACTGGTTGATGATGGCATCCAGCTCAATCATCCGCTCGATCGTCCCCTGGGACAGCCGCGTGATAAATGCACGATCCTGTTTTCGGCAGATACTGGTATTTGTCCAGCACATCCCGAATGGCAATATGGGACTCGCCCGTCCCTGGTAACAGCCAGCAGGATATCCACCACCAGATTTCTCGTATTATACATTGTCACTTCTACCGTTAGTCATCATCCTGCTTCTTCCTCCGAATAGTATTATCAACCGCAGAAGCTGCAGGATCATGGATGCCGCACTTGCCACATAAGTCATGGCTGCCGCTGTCAGAACTTTTCTCGTATCTTTCAGTTCATTTCCGCCAGGGATGCCTGTATGCTCCAGGATCCTGCATCGCCCGGTGGAAGCGTTAAATTCCACCGGCAGGGTGATCAGCTGAAACAGTACCGCCAGGGAAAACATGATAATTCCTGCCTGGATCAGCACACTGCTCATCGAACCGCGAAAGATCAGACCGACGATGATCAATGGCCATGCCAGGTTGGAACCAATATTTGCAATTGGTACAAAAGCGCCACGGACACGCAGCGGCACATAACCTTTGCATGCTGGATCGCATGCCCGCATTCATGGGCTGCAACACCTACCGCAGCCACCGACGTGGAATTATATACACTGTCTGACAGACTTAACGTCTTATTCATTGGATTGTAATGATCCGTCAGATTTCCCTGAATATGCTGTACCTGTACATCATGAATACCTGCATCCCGCAGAATCCGCTCTGCTGCCATAGCACCGGTCATTCCCGACATGCTGCGCACACGCTGATAGCGGCTGAAGGTGCTGTTCATTCCGGCAGATGCGATCAGGCAGATCACAGCTCCGATAATCACAAAATATATACGTATAGTCCATCCAGTAAAAACCATAATATCCATAAGGCATATCATTCACTTCTTTCTACTGTGTTCCGCACAATTTTTTGACCTGAATGTTACAACTCACGCCTCTGACTGTACACAACGCAGCTTCTGTTACTTATTTCAGGAGATACTATTCTCCCAGTTTCATTCCTTCACTCAAAGGCATTACCGCGCAAAAACGCATCCGCACTCATCCGCTTCTTGCCTTCCAGTTGTACTTCCTCCAGCATCAGAATACCATCGCCGGTCTGCACACCCACGCTGTGTTTCGTCACTTCTGCCAGTTCACCCGGTTCTTTATCGGATGTCTCATCCCTTTACTGCTGCCGCCCAGATTTTCAATGTCTTGCCATTAAGATAAGTATATGCACTCGGCCATGGATTTAAACCGCGGATCAGACATTCAATCTCTGCTGCCGGTTTGTTCCAGTCGATGATACCAAACTGCTTTTTGATCAATGTTGTCTTTGTAGCCGCTGCATGATCCTGCTTTTGTATAAATCGCGGTACCATCCTCAATAGCTTCCAGCGTGCGAACACAAAGCTTTGCACCAACTCCGCTCAGTCGGTCAAACAGACTTCCGCCGGTTTTTCATCCAGCACAACTTCTTCTTTCAGGATCATGTCACCGGTATCCAGTCCCTCATCCATCCGCATGGTTGTGACACCGGACACTTTCTCACCGTTGATAACTGCCCATTGAATCGGCGCAGCACCACGGTATTTCGGCAGCAGGGAAGCGTGCACGTTCACACATCCATATTTTGGCATTTCAGATCTCTTTTCGGCAGAATCTGGCCAAATGCCACTACCACGATGATATCTGCATCAAATGACCGCAGATATTCCACGCACTCCGGTTCCCGGACACGGCGTGGCTGATATACTTCAATGCCGTGCTCCAGTGCCGCTTCTTTTCACCGGTGGAAACTGCATGGACTTACCTCTGCCCTTCGGCTTGTCCGGCTGTGTCACCGCCAGTACCACTTCATGTCCCGCATCGATCAGTGCCTGTAATGTTCCCACGGAAAAATCCGGGGTTCCCTATAAAATCACTCGCATATTCTATCCTCCTGTTCCTGTCATTCACAGGTTTTCCGGTTCCTGTATGTAAAGCGGACATTCGCAATCCGCTTTCACTACTTGCTCATGAATGCAGTCGCTTTTGCGACCTGTCAGTGGGAGTTTTTAACTTCCACTAACATAACTATGCTTCTTCGTCGATTTCTTCCCAGTCTTCCTCGTCTTCCGGATCCGCATACTGTACATCGTGGATCTCACCTTCCCACTTTTTCCACATACATATGACCATCAAGATGATCCAGTTCATGGCAGATGGCCCGTGCCAGCAGACCTTCCCTTCAATCTCATATTCTTCCAGATTCTCATCAAAAGCTCTTGCTTTTTACATAATTCGGGCGTGTTACCTGACCTGCTTTTCCGGGAAGACTTAAACATCCCTCATCACCGGTCTGGCTTCCTGCTGTCTCAAGGATCACCGGATTGATCATAACGATCGGACCTTCGCCCACATCGATGACTACGATCCGGCGCAGCACGCCCACCTGTGGTGCTGCCAGTCCAACACCGCACGCATCATACATAGTCTCCAGCATATCATCGATGAGATTGGAAATACGCGGGGTCACTTTTGTTACCTCACGACATGTTTTTGTCAATACCTCATCACCCATAATTCTGATTGTTCTAAGTGCCATTGTTTTCTCCTCATTCTCTTTTTTCGTTTTCAGATATTCCGGTCTTTGACCGTTTTCATATTCTGTCCATGATTCCGTCATTTTTTTTCTAAAACCCGTTCATCGGGTCAAAATCAAATTGAATCGTTACATTGCCCGAAATGCCGGATCCTTTTCTGATCTCCTGCTCCAGCATATTTTTTTGGCATGAACCAGCAGCTGATAATCTTCCGCTTTTACATACAGTACCTTGCGAAAAATATCATTGATCCGGGAAACAGCTGCATCGGCAGGTCCGATAATCTGCAGATGTTCCTTTTTCTTTTTCCATTTTAGTCAGTAACTTATATTTTAACATATCCTGTGCCTGTTTGACCAGCATTTCCTTTTCAGACGCTGCATGAACCACCAGCATATGCCATTTTGGTGGATAATGCAGCATCTCCCGGAAAAAGATTTCCTGCTCAAAAAATGCCTCATAATCCTGTGCAGCTGCCGTAACGATGCTGTAATGTTCCGGCTGATAAGTCTGAATAACGACTTCGCCCTGCCGGCATCCCCGGCCTGCACGGCCAGCTGCCTGGGTCAGCAGCTGAAACGTCCGCTCCGGCGCCCGGTAATCACTGATGTGCAGCGACAGATCCGCCGCCAGAATCCCCACCAGCGTTACGTTCGGAAAATCATGCCCTTTCACGATCATCTGGGTTCCGATCAGAATATCCGCCTCACCGTTTGAAAATGCAGATAAAATTTCTTCATAACCGCCTTTTTTACGTGTTGTATCCAGATCCATCCGCAGCACCCGGGCAGATGGAAACTGCCGGACATTGCTTCGATCTTCTGGGTTCCTGCTTTGAACCCTCCAATATAAGGAAGAACCGCAGGACGGACATTTTTTCCCATAGGTTGCTGATACCCACAATAGTGACACACCAGTTTTCCATCATTATGCAGGTTCAGTGACACATCACAATGCGGCATTTGATCACTTCTCCGCAGGAACGGCAGGAGACAAACCGGCCACACCCTGCGGTTGATAAACAGCATGATCTGTTCTTTTTTCTCCAACCGGTCTGTCATCAGTTTCCCGCAGTTTGTCGCTGAGGATCGAACGGTTTCCATTCCTTAATTCTTCCCGCAGATCCACTGTATACACTGTCGGTAACGGACGGGCACTGACACGTTCTTTCATCTCAAACAAACGATACTGACCCTGTTGTGCCCGGTCATAACTTTCCACAGAAGGAGTTGCCGATCCAAGCACTACATGTGCCCCGCACAGCATTCCTCTTGCAATTGCAGTCTCCTGGCATGGTACCTGGGCACTGTCTCACTTTTGTAAGCTGCTTCATGTTCCTCATCAATGATGATAACACCTAAATTTGGAAAAGGTGTGAACAATGCAGATCTCGGTCCGATCATGACATCCAAAGTCCTCGTTTTGCCCGTTCAAACTGGTCTGACCGCTCCCCGGAGACATTCTGGAATTCAGGATTGACACCTGCTCCCCGAAATGATTATAAAAACCGCAGCACAGTCTGAAAAGTCAGTGCAATCTCCTGATCAGCACAATCGCCTGTTTTTCCTCCCGGAGTACAGACTTGATCAGTTCCATATATACTTCTGTCTTGCCGCTTCCCGTAACACCATGGATCAGACATGGACGCTCATCCCTGACCGCCATCCGTTTTCAATTCCGGTCACAATCTGCTGCTGTGCCGGATTAAGAGTCACCACTGTTCCCTGCTTTTTCATCTGATCCAGCGGATTGCGCCAGCTGCGGATGCTCTCCACCCGGATCAGTTCCTGTTCCTGCATGGCACGGATCACAGAAACCGTAATATTCAGTTTCTGCGTCACTGTTTCATACGGAAGAGGCGACTGTTCCAGCAGTGCTTCCAAAAGCCTCGCCCGGGCAGTCTGGTGCTTGCGCTGCAATTCTCCCAGCAAAGACTTCTGCTGTTGTCGGATCCGGTTTCAGCCAGATCAGACGTTGTTCCTTCTCCGTCGTCTTTGTTTTACCGGAAGCACGGTTTTTAATGCCTGATTCATAGTTCCGCCAAAATTTTCCCGCATCCATGCCGCCAGAGCGATCAGCTGTCCCTCAATGGGAATACCCTCCCGGATAACGTGGCTCACCGGTTTGATCCGCTCCGGAGCAAACTCCGGCTCTTCGGTAACTTCCACTACATAACCTCTGATTTGCGGTTGCTGCGGCCAAAGAATCTCTACCGGCGTTCCCGGGTGAATCTGATCCAACAGTTTCTCCGGAATCCGGTATTGAAAAGTCCGATCCAGCTTTTCATGGGAAATATCTATTATAATGTTTGCATACAATGTTTTTTATCCATCCTGTCATCATTTCATTCGTAATTCTGCTATTCGTAAAAAGCGGACATTCGCAATCCGCTTTCGCTGCCTGCTCATGAATTGCATTTTACCAGACCTTACACTTCATGGCAAGTTGCCGGTCATCCATCGGAAACTTCTGCCCGCAGATTTCCTGATATTTCTCATGCCCTTTTCCGGCAATCACCACAATATCTCCTGGTTTTGCATGGGAGATTCCATAGGCAATAGCATCTCCACGATCCGGAATCCTGCCATATTTTTCCTTTTGTTGCGTCCAGTCCCCCAAGACAGATCTCATCCGCAATTTTCTCCGGATCTTCATCCCTGGGATTATCCGTGGTCACCACCACAAGATCCGCCAGTCTTCCTGCCACTTCTCCCATTTGAAACCGTCGTTCTGCCGAACGGTTACCGCCGCATCCGAAAATGCAGATGATCCGCCCGGATGATAGTCCTGCAGCGTAGTCAGCAACGCATCCAGCGCCATGGCATTGTGCGCATAATCCACGATGACAATAAAACGTGGCGATACAGGAAGCATTTGATGCGTCCTGGCACCTGCAAGGTATGCAGTACTTTTTCCATCACGTTCCTCCGGTATCTGATACTGTTCCGCCACAGAAATCGCTGCCAGCGAATTGTAAATAGAAAATTGCCCGGCGCATTGACCACCACATTCCAGCTGCTTTCCTGAAGCACCTTCTCCTGACTCTGTCCCTGATTTTTTCCGATCCGATATCTGCAGATGATACTGCACACCCAGACGGTCGCTTGCCCTCGTAAAAAGCTGGGAGCCTGGTCTGCACAGTAATCTGCCTGACCGGAAAATCCATAGGTAACAACCTGACAGCCACTGCTGCCGCCACATTTCCTGCCAGTATGGATCATCCTGATTAAAAAATTCCAATTCGGCACTGACAGAACAACCGATGCTTACATGCCATATACTCCGCAAAATCTGCATGTTCGCCTGTCTGATATGGTCTTCCCGCAGATTGGTAAACACTGCCGCCTCAAACATAATTCCATCTACCCGGTGCAGTTTCAGCGCCTGAGACGAAACTTCCATGACAACGTACTGACAGCCCTGATCCACCATTTTTCGCAATATTTCATACAATTCATACGATTCCGGTGTGGTGTTGCGGATCTTCTGCTGCCAGGTGTCATAGCAGACTTCAATGGTTCCGATCAGACCACTCTTCTGACCAGCTGCGGTGAACATTTTCCAGATCATCCAGGCAGTGGAAGTCTTGCCTTTGTTCCCGTAACACCGATGATTTTTAAATTTTCCTGTGGATTATCAAACCATTGACGTGAAATAGAAGCCAACGCAGCTCTGGTATCCTTAGTTTCCAACACACAGATTTTTTCGCAGGTTATTAACTTTTCTTAAATTATTAATTTCCTGAGAACTATTAATTTTTGTAATCTATTATCATCCTCCATAATATTAGCATTTTGTAATCCATCATCTTCCTTCAATAGATCATCTTTTGTAAACTACCAACATTTTGTGAATTATCAACTTTTTGCTCAACATTCCTATTAAGATCTTGCTCTGATGATCTATCCACTTCTTTATCACATTGTGCATCCTGACGAAGCGAATCTATCATTTGATTTATCTGTTCTTCATCTATCACATCTTTCTCCGTCAGGATCGTCGCCGCTCCCCCCGTTCCACCGCCTCCCGGATAAACGCATGCCCATCCTGCCTGCTTCCCTGAATGCAGACAAACAATGCTCCCGGCTCTACTTTTCTGCTGTCATATGCCACCTGCGTTACTTCCCGGGGCAGCTCTCCCCGGATACATCGCCATTTAAGCCCCTGCAACAATTTTTCCGTCTGCCGCATACCAGCCTCAACCCCTGATTTACCGTTGTATTTAAGATATGAAACTTCGCTCTGTTCTGTGTCTCAGGCAACTTACTTCCGCAGTCATCGTCTCCACGTTTCTGTCATTTTTCCATACTCTGAACAATGTCTGAATTTTTCGCACAAAAGCACTGACTGAATGGTCAAATTTCTACATCAGGAATACCAACTACCTATTGAATTTTGCAACTTCATAGTATATGATATTTAAGATAAACAATGCAGTTGTCCCATCACAATGTATCCGGATAACTCCTGATGCACGCAGGATCGTCATCATCAACGGATTTTCGGATTGCAGAAGGCTTCCCGAAGAACATCTTCCAAGAAGCTTTCTCATATGTAATAGGTAAACTGTGAAACTATATACAATCAAGGAGGAGACCTATGAGACATTTAATGAGCCCGTTAGATTTATCCGTGGAAGAAACAGATAAATTGCTCAATCTCGCGAACGATATTGAAAAAATCCGGAAAAATATGCACATGCATGTGCCGGCAAAAAGTTTGTTACCTGTTTTCTATGAGCCAAGTACCAGAACCCGACTCAGTTTTGAAGCGGCTATGTTAAATCTTGGTGGATCTGTACTTGGTTTTTCCAGTGCGGACAGTTCTTCCGCCGCCAAAGGAGAAAGTGTTTCCGATACTATCCGTGTCATCTCCAGTTATGCTGATATCTGTGCAATGCGTCACCCGAAGGAAGGTGCTCCGTTAGTTGCCTCTGAAAAATCCGCCATTCCAGTCATTAATGCAGGTGATGGAGGACATCAGCATCCGACACAGACACTTACCGATCTTCTTACGATCCACAGTCTCAAAGGTCATCTCGACAATCTGACCATCGGTTTATGTGGTGACCTGAAATTTCGGTCGTACTGTTCACTCACTGATTCATGCTCTGATTCGTTACCCGAATGTAAAATTTGTCCTGATTTCTCCGGAAGAACTGCGCGTACCAAGCTATATTCGTGAAGATGTCCTTGCCCAGAACAATGTTCCTTTCAAAGAGGTGGTCCGTCTCGAAGACGCTCTGCCGGAACTTGATATCCTTTACATGACCGTGTACAGAAAGAGCGCTTCTTCAATGAGGAAGATTACATCCGAATGAAAGATTTCTACATTTTAGACAAACAAAAATGGAACTGGCTCCTGAAGATATGCTGGTACTCCATCCGCTGCCACGTGTCAATGAGATTTCTACCG
>VOFH01002915.1_pt1 | contig 22279 bp, 38 predicted proteins | sample 5384091 | NCBI WGS metagenome assembly VOFH01 (sample SAMN12384727, study PRJNA508395) | human gut metagenome | isolation source: healthy gut G | host: Homo sapiens
GGATATAAAGATAAGTTTGAATCTATTAAGATTGCAGAGCCACTTCTCGGAGAGGTTGGAGCTGATGCAACAGTTATTAATGCAGACAAGGCAGCAGTAGCGGAAGCAATCACAGCAGAGGCAGTGAAAGACGCCGGATTTGACAGTTTAGATGCAGTGAAAGAAGACGGAACAGCATTTGTATTCATGGGACATGGTACATCCCATACTGCAAATGTAACCTATGATCAGATGCAGACCCAGATGGAAGAGCTTGGATATGACAATGTATTTATCGGAACTGTAGAGGTGAGCCGGAAGATACATCCTGCGAGGCAGTGATCGAGAAAGTAAAAGAAGCAGGATTCAAGAATGTAATCCTTCGTCCTCTGATGGTTGTTGCTGGTGACCACGCTAACAACGATATGGCAGGCGATGATGAGGATTCCTGGAAGAGCCAGTTTGAGGCATCAGGAGCATTTGACAGCATTGATACTCAGATTGCAGGTTTAGAGAGATCCAGGCAATCCAGCAGCTGTATGTAGCACATACACAGGCTGCAATTGATGCAGAGTAATTTGTAAGATGATATTGAGAAGGTCATGCTTGTTCAGAGAAAAGGGAATGGCATGACCTTTTTGAATTAATGAAAGGAAGGATTTAGATGAAAAAGAAGCTATTAATGGTATTAATTTCTGTTTCTATGATCGCATCTGTATTTACAGGATGTGGAAATAGCACAGAGGCTAAAGACAGTGGAAAAGCACAGACAGAACAGGCGGATACAAAAAGAGGATTCTGCAGATAAGGCAGATGAGGAGCAGGCAGCACTGGAAGACGGAACATATACAGCAGAATTTCAGACGGACAGTTCTATGTTCCATGTGAATGAAGCAATGGATGGAAAAGGAACACTGACAGTAGAGGATGGGAAAATGACAATTCATATCAGTCTGGTGTCTAAAAATATTGTCAATCTGTTCGAAGGAACTGCCGAGGATGCACAGAAGGATGGCGCAGAACTGCTTCAGCCTACAACAGATACTATTAATTACAGCGATGGAACATCTGATGAGGTCTATGGATTCGACGTTCCGGTTCCGGCACTGGACAAAGAATTTGATCTTGCATTGATCGGAAAAAGGGAACATGGTATGATCACAAGGTCAGTGTGACAAATCCGGTGAAAGTAGAAGAATAAAATGCATTTGTAACCTTTACAAACCGGCAAAGAAGGGATAAGATACTTTTATAAAACAATTTATAAAAGGAGCCTTGGATATGGCCGGAGCGGAAAAGAGAAATATTACAAAATCAAAAATAGTAAATTATATTATAAATCACGAAGCAACGTCTAAAGTGGAATTGTCGAAGGATCTCAATCTTAGTATGCCGACTGTATTGTCGAATGTGAATGAGCTTTTGGCTAATGGAATTGCGGTTGAAACCGGAGAATATGAATCTACAGGCGGGCGAAAAGCAAAACGAATCAGTATTAATCCAGCGTACCGTTATGCGGTTGGATAAGGATCACTGCGAAGCATGCAGGATTTGTACTTGTGAATTTGAGCTATGAGATAGAGAAATATGAAAGGATCCGCTTAGAATTTTCAACAGAGGCCGCTTACTACTTACAATTGAGCGAAGCATTGGAAAGATTTCTTTCAGATGTAGAAAACAGAGAACGAATCTTGGGAATCGGAATTTCAATTCCGGGAATTGTTAATTCGAAAGAACGAATGCTGATCAAATCTCATGCGCTCCAATTGGAGAATTATAGTTTAAGCTTTTTTGGAACAGATCTTTTTCACTTCCGGTTTATTTTTGAAAATGATGCCAATGCGGCAATGATGGCAGAGGATTTAAATAACTATAGAAATGCATTGTATCTTTCATTGAATAACACACTCGGAGGAGCATTTTGCATTGACGGGAAATTGATTCCGGGAGCGAATCAGAAAGCCGGAGAATTTGGACATATGATCCTTGTTCGGGCGGAAAGAAATGTTATTGTGGAAAACAAGGTTGTGCGGATGCTTACTGTGCGGCGAGCGTGCTGACAGATGATACCAAAGAGACACTGGAACAGTTTATGAAGAAGGTGGAAGAGCAGGACGGACAGGCTGTGAAGGTTTGGAAAGAGTATCTTAATAATCTGGCAATCCTTATTTCAAATCTGAGAATGGCATATGATATGGATATTATTCTTGGAGGAGAAGTAGGGGATATCTTGCAGATCATATGATAACCTTGGGAAAAAAAAGTAATGGAATATAATGGATTTGAGCATGATGCGAGATACCTGAAAGTTTGTTCATATAAGAGAGAAGCCTCGGCAGTTGGTGTGGCAAAACATTATTTGCAGGCTTTTTATTAAAACATTATAACGATCAGAATGATGGAAAGTTAGAAAATCCAGAGAAGAAACATTTTTAATACATGTTTCTTCTCTGGATTTTTTTGTGCAAACTGCATAAAAATTATAGCGAAATCTTGTGCAATAGGCAGAATTGAACAATAACATATTGACAAAATACATTTTGAACAATAATGTAATTACTTTAATAAAACATTTAATAAAAGATATTCAAAAAAGGAGGAAATACATTATGTTACAGCAGGTAATGAAAAATCCAGGAGAAATTATTTTTAGAGAAGTTCCAGTTCCGAAATAAAAGATGATCAGGTATTAGTCAAGATCATGAACATTGGAATTTGTGGTTCGGATATTCATGTATACCATGGAAAACATCCATTTACAAAATACCCGGTTACACAGGGACATGAAGTGTCTGGTGAAATTGCAAAGATTGGAAAAGATGTTACAGAATTTCATGAAGGACAGAAAGTAACCATCGAGCCTCAGGTATACTGCGGACACTGTTATCCATGCCGCCATGGAAAATATAATCTCTGTGAGGAACTGAAGGTTATGGGCTTTCAGACAACAGGAACAGCTTCTGAATTCTTTGCAGTAGATGCATCTAAGGTAACACCGATCCCGGAGGAGATGTCTTACGAGGAAGGTGCAATGATCGAGCCGCTGGCAGTTGCAGTCCATGCCGTGAAGCAGATGGGCGATGTAAAAGGATTGAATATTGCAGTTCTTGGTGCAGGTAAATCGGTAACCTGGTTGCACAGGCAGCAAAAGGAATGGGGGCAGCCAGGGTTATGATCACGGATGTCAGTGACCTTCGTCTGGATAAAGCAAAAGAATGTGGTATTGATGTATGCGTTAATACTATGGAGAAAGGACTTTGGAGAGGCAATGGTTGAAGCCTTTGGTCCGGACAAGGCAGATGTAATTTATGACTGCGCAGGAAATAATATCACAATGGGTCAGGCAATCAAGTATGCAAGAAAAGGAAGTATCATCGTTCTTGTTGCCGTATTTGCAGGGCATGGCAACAATTGACCTTGCAGTTGCCAACGACCATGAACTGGATATTAAGAGTACAATGATGTACAGCCATGATGATTATGTAGATGGGATTGCACTCGTAAATGAAGGAAAGGTACATTTAAGACCGCTAATCTCTAAGACTTTTGCTTTTAAAGATTATTTGAAAGCATACCAGTACATTGATGATAACCGCGAGACTACGATGAAAGTGATTATCAATGTGCAGGAGAAATAGAAATAGTGATCGAATCAAGGAGGACAGAGTTTTATCAGAAACTCTGACTAAACGGAAAAGGAGGTAATTAATGGGGAGAGTAAGAATGGAAAAGTTCCGTTGATTAGTAAAATCGCCTATGGATTTGGCGATGTAGGATGTAATTTCAGCTGGATGTTCGTCAGTAATTTTCTCATGATTTTTTACACAGACGTATTCGGAATCAGTATGGCAGCAGTCTCTGCCCTGATGCTTTTTCGAGATTTTGGGATGCGATCAATGATCCGATCGTGGGTGGATTAACAGATAAAACCAAAACAAAATGGGGACGTTACCGTCCATGGCTGTTGGTGGCAGCACCGATCACATCAGTGCTTTTGATCCTGACTTTCTGGGCACATCCAGACTGGTCGAATACAGCAGAAAATCGTTTACATGGTAATTACATACTGTCTTCTCGTCTTAGGATACACCTGTGTAAACATTCCATATGGAACACTTTGCGGTGCTATGACACAGGATATTGATGAGCGTGCCAAGATCAATACATCTCGTTCCGTAGCAGCAATGATCGCAATCGGAATCATCAATATCGTGACAGTGCTGCTGATCAGTAAGCTGGGAAGCAGCAGTGCAAAGAATGGTTATTTGTTTGTTGCAATTATTTATGGATGTATCTTTGCTGCCTGTCATTTCTTCTGTTTCGCAAAAACAAAAGAGCAGGTGATTATGCCGGAAAAAGAAAAAATATCCATAAAAGTACAACTGAAGGCCGTTATGCAGAACAAACCATATCTTCTGGCTTTGGTTGGACAGGTGTTGTTTGGATTTACATTGTATGGAAGAAATGCAGATGTTTTATACTATTTTACTTATGTAGAGGGAAATGCATCTTACTATACTACATATTCCATGTGCATTATCATTCCATCCATTATCGGTGCTGCTTGCTTCCAGCCTGTATTCCGCAAACTGAACAATAAAGGAAGAACTGCTTCTGATTTTTGCATTACTTACAGGTATCGCAATGCTTGCTATGTATTTCTTTAATGTAAAAGAATCACCAATCACATTTTATGCATTAGCCGGAATTACACAGTTCTTTTTCTCTGGATTTAATACTGCAATTTATGCCATTATTCCCGACTGCGTAGAATATGGAGAGTGGAAAACGGGCTTTAGGAATGATGGATTCCAGTATGCCTTTGTGTCACTGGGAAATAAAGTTGGCATGGCAATAGGAACTGCGCTACTTGCAGCATTTCTTGGAAAATATGGATATGTGGCAAATCAGACACAGAATCCGGAAGTAATTGCAATTATGAAACATGCATTTTCAACGATACCTGGAATTTTGTGGATTGTCACAGCAATTGTACTGTTTTTCTATCGCCTGAATAAAAAACGTTACAATGAAGAGATCGTTATTGCAGGACATTTAGACATTGTGCCGGTAGGCGGTGAATGGACTTATGATCCATTTAAGCTGACCAGGGAAGGCGACCATGTATATGGTCGTGGAACAACGGACGATAAGGGACCTGTTTTAGAGGCACTCTATGCGATGAAACTTCTCCGGGATTCGGGTGTAAAACTAAATAAAAGAGTCCGCCTCATTATGGGATGCAACGAGGAGACCGGCTCAAAATGTATGGAGCATTACAACGAGGTTGCGGAAGAGTTATCCTGTGGATTTACACCGGATGCCAATTTTCCTTGCATACACGGTGAAAAAGGGCATATGTCTATGACAGCTTACTCGAAAAATACAAAAATCATTTCCATGAACGGTGGATTTGTGTCAAATGCTGTATGTGATACCTGTACAACTGTGATTCCAACAGAGGCGGGACTGAAAGAAAAATTAGAGGCTTCTCTTGCAGAGACAAAGCTTCAGCAGTATCGTGTGACAGAGGAAAATGGACAGATTACTATTTTTGCAAAAGGTGTACCTGCACATGCAAGTATGCCGGAACTTGGTGTCAATGCGGCCGGTGTGACATTTGAGCGTTTGAGATTGTTGGAATTGTACTGCTGGCTCCGAAGCTGATGGGATTATCTATACTTGAAGCTGCAATCATGGGAGCTGTGCTTGCAGCAGTTTCACCGGCTGTTGTAGTACCGAGAATGGTGAAGCTGATGGAGGAAGGCTATGGCGTGAAACAGGGGATTCCGCAGCTGATTCTTGCAGGCGCATCTGTGGATGACGTCTATGTCATCGTGCTGTTTTCAACATTTACAGGAATGATGCAGGACAAAGTACATCTATACTCAGTTTTATCAATATTCCGGTTTCTATTTTCCTTGGAATTGGGATTGGATTATTAATAGGGACATGTCTTGCGTATTATTTTAAGAAGGTGCATATAAGAGATACCTCGAAAGTGTTGATCATTTTGAGTATTTCTCTGTTGCTTGTTGTTATGGAAGACAGTTTGAATACGGCGATCACATTTTCAGCATTGATCGCGATCATGTTCATTGGGATCGGTTTGCAGAAGAAGAGAGAAGTTGTTGCGAAGAGGATTTCTGTGAAATATGGAAAGCTGTGGGTGGCAGCAGAAGTATTTCTGTTTGTGCTTGGAGGAGCAACAGTGAATGTCGGATATCTTGGAAAATCGGTGTGAAAGCGTTAGTTGTTATCGTAGGTGCACTGGTGTTTCGTATGCTGGTGTATCCGTCTGCCTTCTTTGGAACAAGTCTCAAGAAGACAGAACGATTATTTGCCATGATGGCTTATACACCGAAAGCCACAGTTCAGGCCGCAATCGGTGGAATTCCTCTTGCGATGGGATTTGCATGCGGAGATACCGTTCTTACCGTGGCTGTTTTAGCGATTGTGCTGACAGCTCCGCTGGGCGCATTTGCTATCGATTTTCGTATAAGAAATTATTGAAAAATCAAAATAAAAAATGTTATTAAAACAGTTCATGTAGAAAAACGACCATTTATGAAAAGCAGACCTTAACGGTCTGCTTTTTTGTGTTATGATAAGTTCAGTAAAACAGGAACTCCGTCGTATGGCAAGCGACTCTGTTGTTGATGAGCGTACATTCCGGGAAATTTATACCACTGGATTTGAAATCGCAGTCAAAGAGGGAAAATCCAAATCCATCATGTCTTCTTATAATGAAGTAAACGGTGTCTATGCAAATGAGAATCGTCACATGTTACAGGAAATCTTAGTCGATGAGTGGGGATTTGACGGCTATGTTGTATCTGACTGGGGCGGAAGCAATGACCATGCACTCGGCGTTATGAACGGAAGCCATCTTGAGATGCCGGGAACCGGAAAATCTGGTATGCGTGATATTGTCCGCGCGGTAAAAGACGGCACATTACCGGAAGAAGTATTGGATCAGCGTCTGGATGAACTGTTAAATGTTGTTTTTGCAACCCATCAGGCAACTGTTGATGGAAAAGGCAAAAAATTTGATGTTGAAGGACACCATGCATTAGCAAGAAAAGCAGCCGAAGAAAGTGTTGTTTTACTGAAAAACAGTAACAACATCCTGCCATTAAAACCGGGAACAAAAGTAGCCGTGATCGGTGATTTTGCAAAGACTCCGCGTTATCAGGGTGCAGGTTCTTCCCTTGTAAATCCGACCAGACAGCCGGAATCCATCTTAGATGTGATTGGGGACAGTGGACTTGTAATGACCGCTTACGAACAGGGATATATCCGCAACCGCAAACCGAATGCAGCACTTGCAAAATCAGCAGTGGAAGCAGCAAAGAATGCAGACGTTGTTCTTGTTTTTGCAGGATTGATGAGATCAGCGAGTCCGAGGGACTTGACCGTACACATATGCATATGCCGCAGGCACAGAATGAACTGATTGATGCGGTCACAGCCGTGAATACCAATGTGGTTGTTGTTCTTTCAGCAGGATCTTCTATTGAGATGCCGTGGTTTGACTATGTAAAAGGTATCGTTCACGGATATTTAGGTGGTCAGGCAGGCGCATCTGCAATGATGAACGTCCTCACCGGAAAGGTATGCCCATCCGGAAAATTAAATGAGACTTATCCACTTCACTATGAAGATACTCCTGCATTCCACTACTATCCAAGTAAGGAGCGCAGCAGCGAGTACCGCGAGGCTCTCTATGTGGGATATCGTTATTATACAACGGTCGGCAAAAAAGTCCGTTTCCCATTTGGTTATGGATTGAGTTATACAACTTTTGCATACAGCAATTTCTCCGTTGACAAAGACGGCGTGACCTTCACGATCAAAAACACTGGAGATGTGGAAGGAACAGAAATTGCGCAGCTTTATGTCGGAAAACAGTCCGAGACAATTTTCCGTCCGGTTCGTGAGTTAAAAGGTTTTGCGAGAGTGACATTAGCTCCTGGCGAGGAAAAATCCGTGCATATTGCATTTGATGACAAGACCTTCCGTTTCTATGACACAAGAACGGATACATGGGAAGTAGAATCCGGTAATTATCAGATCATGGTAGGAACGGATGCAGATACCATGGTATTAGAAGGCAGCTTAGATGTTGTAAAAGGAACTGTAGCAGAAGGCGGCTATAGCAAAGAGATTTTACCGGAATATTTCAGCGGTAAGATTGAGAACGTGGATGACATCGAGTACAGAGAACTTTACGGAAGAGAAATCCCAGATGGAAGCTGGAGCGGTGAGATCCGAATGAACGATGCAGTATGTCAGCTGTATTACGGAAAAGAAGCGTAATATATTAAATGAAAGACAGGATTGGACAGATAGAAACAGGACAATCCTGTTTTCATGTTATATATGACTTGTGACAGAATGAAAATTCCTTTATTATAAGAGGAAAAATCATAGAATATAAATCTACAGAAAACACATACAAGGGGGTACCCTAATGATCAACATTGCGATTGTAGAAGACGAAGCAATGTATGCTAAAACAGCTGGAAGAATTTCTGCATCAATATGAGGCAGAAAACCATGAAGCATTCGATATCACAATCTATTCAGACGGAGATCAGATTGTAAATAAATACAAGTCCCAATTTGATATTATCCTTATGGATGTCGAGATGAAATTCATGGATGGAATGTCCGCTGCGGAAGAAATCCCTAAAATGGACAGTGAAGTTGTAATCATCTTTATTACAAACATGGCACAGTATGCGATCAGAGGTTACGCGGTAGATGCGCTGGATTATGTATTAAAACCGGTATCTTATTTCGCATTTTCACAGAGACTGAACCGTGCAATCGAACGTATGAAAAAGCGAGAAGCAAAGGTTATTATGGTAAATATAAAAGGCGGTATGGTGCGTATTAACATCGCAAATATTTACTATATTGAAAGCCAGGGACATACACTGATTCTTCATACGATCCTTGGGGATTATGAGACGACCGGGAAAATGAAAGAGATGGATGAAAAGCTTTCAGGGATGAATTTCTGCAGAGGAAATAAAGGATATCTGATCAATCTGCAGCATGTAGACCGGATTCAGGACAACTGTGCGGTAGTAAAAGGTGAAGAGCTGGTGTTGAGCCGTGCACGTAAAAAGGAATTTATGGAAGCTTTGACAAGATATTGGGGAGAGGTGATAAAATGATCGATCACTTGATACCGGATATCCCAAGACTTTACTCGGCAATTGCAGAGTGGCTTGCATGCATGATATTTATCCTGCCATTTAAAAAGAGATTTTCAAAAATAAAGACAGGTGTGATCATGGCGGTGATGCTTGTTGTACAGAGCGGATTCATGGTCGTGACAGAAGATGTCAGATTGTTTTTCTGGATTCCTGCATGATGGTAGCTGTATTCCTTATGCTGTTTTTCATTTATGCATCCTGCGCGATTGAAATAACAGACGCAGTATATTTCGTGTTAATTGCATTTGTTGTGGCAGAATTCATGGCGTCGATTGAATGGCAGGTTGCTTGTTACTTTAGGATAGCGCAATCAGGAGTATGGTGGAGAGAATGGTTAGCCCTTATCCTCGGATATGGAATAATCAGCGTGATCTTGTTCAAGATCTTGCATGTACATTTCGGAAGATGGCCAGATAGAGATAGGTTGGAAAGAATGTCTGTCAGCATTTTTAATTGCAATATCCGTTTTCGCTGTCAGTAATATTAGCTATCTTACAATCAATACTCCATTTTCCGGAAGGTATTCATTTGAGATAGCAAATATTCGTACGATCGTGGATTTGGCCGGAATTGCGATTCTGTACGCACATCTCATGCAATGCTGTGAGCTGCGGGCAAGAAAAGAGCTTGAGGCAGTTCAGAATGTACTTCAGAATCAGTATGCACAGTATGTGCAGTCAAAAGAAAGTATTGAATTGATCAATTACAAATATCATGATCTGAAACATCAGATTGCGGTGTTGAGAAGTGAGGAAGATCCTCAGAAAAGAGAAGCATTTTTGGATGAGATGGAGGCGGAGATCCGTCAGTATGAAGCACAGAATAAAACCGGAAATAAGGTACTTGATACTGTGCTGACGAGCAAAAGTCTGTATTGTAATAAGAATGGAATTACATTTACCTGTGTGGCAGATGGAACACTGTTAGACTTTATGGATGTTATGGATATCTGCAGTATCTTTGGAAATGCACTTGATAATGCGATCGAATGCGAGATGAAAATACCGGATAAGGAAAAGAGACTGATCCATGTGACAGTATCCAGACAGAAGGCATTTTTGATTCTTAAGTTCGAGAATTACTGTGAAGAAAAACTGCAGTACCAGGATGGAAATATTGCGACGACAAAGAAAGACAAAAAGTATCATGGATACGGAATGAAGAGTATTCGTTATACAGTGAATAAATACGGCGGGGCAGTCACGATCGATACAAAAGAGAACTGGTTTGACTTGAAAATTTTGATTCCGATTAAAGAAGAACAAGGAGATTAAGTTTACAGTTTATGCAGAAAAAGTGCAGGTTATGTAAGTATAATAGATAGGCATGTAATCCATGTTAGGATATAGATACGAAGTCCAAGGGAGGACAAGAGAAGGCGGATTGTTCGTAATCGTAAGTAACCTTATCACAGTATTGAAATACTTTATGTTACTGTTTCTACCGCTTGCATTTGCCGGGCTTCCAAAAGTTGACTTTGGATTCCCGGGAATTGACATCACATTATTCGGTGAGACATTTAAATGGAATATCATCGGTTATGACGCTGCACACGGCGGACTTCCTTATTTCTGTGCATATATGATCGCAATGGTAGTTGGTGAGTGTATCAACTTCCCAATCCAGAGAAGTTTTGTATTCCGCAGTAAGGGTAACATCTGGTATCAGGGAATGTGGTATCTGATCGCATTCTGTATCGTGACCTGTATTGTAAACTCAATCAATTGTATCTGGGTTGCAGTTGCCGGAATGTTTGTACCGGGATGGCTTTACAATATCGGAACAACCGTGCTGAACGGAGGAGTGTCGATGGTGGTATTCTTCTTCGTGAATAAGATTATTTTCCCGGAGGGAGAAGCAAAGTAGAATAGAGAAAAAGAATAGAAGAACAGGGCAGTGCGCGTTAGCGTGTTGTCCTGTTCTTTTTAACATGAAAAATCATTTTCAAATTCACCTTGACAATAAAATTTTTTGCGTTAAAATAAAAAAATGATTTTTGATAGATTCGAGATGGAAGTAAAGTAATGTTGGAATTTGTAAAACAGAGCAAGAAAAGAAAGTTATATTGTATCCTTGGCATATTGTATCTGCTGTGTATTATCTTTGTTGCAAATGATGCATGGTTGTATAGCACACCCATTGCAAAACTGACAAAGGTCGGAAACCAGTGTCTCAGGAGAAGAGACAGGAACCAGAGGGACGAAGGAGAAAAAATATAAGCAGAATATCCAGGGAGTAATCCTAAATGGAGAAAACAAGGGAAAGACAATAAGTTTTACGAATGAGTACACGTATACCGGAATGATGAAACAGCCATATCATAGAGGAGATAAGGTCTTGCTCAATGGAACCAGCAAGAGAATGGGTTCTGGAATTCGTGGACTGAAACGAGATACAGAGCTTATGATACTTGTAGGATTTCTTAATGTTTGTATTAATTACCATTGCAGGAAGACAGGGTGCGCTTACGATAGTGACCGTTATTTTCAATGTTGCTGTTTTTTGCAATTGGTTTTGGAAAGCGGGAGATACATCAAATGTGCTGGAAATGTGCAGCAGGCTGGTGATCCTTTTGCGATTATTACATTGGTTGGATTAAACGGGATTCATAAAAAGACATGGGCAGCACTTTTTTACAACATTGATTGTTCTTGTAATGATCATGGGGAATCTTTGATGTTGTAATCCATCATGCAGAAGATCTTGATTATTCGACCATGGAGTATCTTGGAAGTATTGAAAATCCGGATGAAATTTTCCATGCAGAAATCCTGATCTCAGGACTGGGAGCAATCATGGATGGCGGTCGCCATCGCTGCATCCTTAAGTGAAATCGTTGAAAAGAAGCCGGAAGTGACATTTTTGGAATTATTTAAATCAGGAAGAGAAATTGGATATGACATTATGGGAACGATGATAAATGTGCTGTTGTTTGTCTTTAGCTGTGGACTGATCCCAATGTGTCTGATTCGAATGAATAATGATGTGAGTTTAATTACTATTATAAAATTGCACATTCCATGTGAATTGTGCAGATTCCGGTGGAAAGTATAGAATTGTTCTGGCAATACCGATTTCTATTTTGGTTACTTCTGTGATGATAAAGGTTCCAGGAATGTTTCATAGACAGAAGAAAGCAAGAAAGGTGCAGGGAGAAGGAAAAATGCTGATAACACTTGGATTGATTTTACTGATTTTAATTATGGTCGTCGGTGGAGACAGAGGTGTCGTTTCGCTTATTGCTTTGTGTGGAAATCTGTTGATCTTAAGTCTTGCAATCTGGCTTATGGCATCAGGAGTTCCGGTTCTTCTCGTTACGGTTTGTGTCGGTGTTGTCATTTCCTGTATTACGTTGTTCTATCAAAATGGTAGAAATGGAAAGACATGGAGTGCATTTCTGGCAACTATGATCACAATGCTGTTGCTGTGTTTCTTCATATATATCGTTGTATGGAGAAGTGAGGCAGGAGGTCTTAACGAGATACAACAGGTTGGAGAAGATGTATTTTATTATAATATGAACCTGAATATCAGTATGAGAAATGTTGCTGTCTCTGTTATACTTCTCAGTACTCTTGAGCTGTTCTTGATATGGCACTGACAGTTACCACATCTGTTTATGAAGTGAAAAGCCATAAAGAAGATATGACTTTTTAAAGAACTGATTCACAGCGGAATGCAGATAGGAAAAGAAGTGACCGGAACAACGGTGAATACACTTCTGTTTGCATATTTAGGAGAATCACTTCTGCTTTTTTTCCTATCTGCGGATGCAGGGATATTCGTTTGAACTACTGTTGAATTCTAAAATCATGTTTGAAAATTGTGCCTCAATGATCTTCGGAGCAATCGCCTGCGTGGTTGTAATGCCGGTGGCAGCGGTTGCAGGGGCTATTTTTTCCGATTTAAATAAACATAAAATCCAACGTTCAACATAATTCCAACTGCTGTAGAAACCGGTGCAGCAAGACCAATAAGTCTTGATATGTTCGCAAATTAATAAAAAGACAAGAAACCGTACAAGATAACACGTAAGTTATGGTAAAACAAATAAAAATTAGATATAATATAGTAAGAAAACATATAAGATAACAAGTAAGTTACAAGAAATTAAATAAAAATATGCGAGGAGGTGACAGCACAGATGGGAAGTTATCTGAATCCGGGAAACAGCGGTTTTTCGAATATGAGAAATGACGTTTATGTCGATAAAACAGAAATGATAAGTCTGATTAATCAAACAATCAATACGCCACGGAATCTGACATGTATTAGCAGACCACGGCGTTTTGGGAAAATCTTTTGCTGCCAAAATGTTGTGTGCATATTATGATAAGACTTGTAATTCCTGGGGAATTGTTTGATGATCTTAAAATTGCAAAAGATGATGAATATTTAAAATATCTGAATCAGTATGATGTGATCTATCTGGATATGGCGAGTGTTCTTGGTGTGACATCACCGGAAGATGCAGTCTCCTATGTGAAACGAAATATAACAGAAGAAGTTTTAGATATTTATCCGGAAGTGAAAGAAGCAGAAGCACTGTTTGATACATTAGCGAATCTGGTGACTTATACAGGAAATAAAATCATTATGATTATCGATGAGTGGGATGCACCGATTCGTGAGAATGGTGGAAAAGCAGAAATCCAGAGAGAGTATCTATTATTTTTACGGTCATTATTTAAAATAGTGGAACAACGGATAAGATTTTCGCAGCAGTTTATATGACAGGAATCCTGCCGATTAAAAAAGATGGTTCACAGTCTGCAATTTCTGATTTCGAAGAATTTACAATGGTAAAACCAAGAAAGTTTGCGCCATATGTAGGTTTTTACAGAACAGGAAGTAAAGGATCTGTGCAGCGAATATCAAATAGATTTTTCGAAGATGAAGTTATGGTATGATGGATATTCATTTCCAAATGCAAAATCAATTTATAATCCGAACTCTGTAATGAAAGCACTTAGAAATGATGATTTCGATTCCTACTGGACGCAGACATCGGCAGCAGAGAGTTTGATGGAATATATTAGTCTTGATTATGACGGACTTTCCAAGACAATCGCTGAACTGATCGGTGGTATTGAAGTAGAAGTTGATACAAGCGGATTTTCGAATGATCTTGTAACATTCAGAGAGAAAGATGATGTACTCACGTTGTTGATTCATCTGGGATATTTGGCTTATGATAAAGAAACGGAAAAGTGCATATTCCAAATGAAGAAATCAAGCGGGAATTCTCAAGGACGATCAGGGGAGTAAGACGGAACGAGACAATTCAGCGTGTGCGTGAAAGCGACCAGATCATTTCGGATACAGTACATATGAATGCGGATGCAGTAGCAGCACAGATTGAGAAGATCCATACAGAGGAGACAACGGCTCTTTTCTACAATAATGAACAGGCATTACGAAGCGTGATTAAGCTTGCATATTTTTAGTTATCGCGATTATTATCTGAAATTTGAAGAACTTCCGTCAGGAAATGGCTATGCAGATATTGTATATTTTCCAAAGAAAACATCGAATCTTCCGGCGTTAGTAGTTGAAATGAAGTGGGATAAATCAGCAGAAGGAGCAATTGCACAGATTAAGAAACGGAACTACCCGGCGGCAATCAAAGAGTTTGGCGGTGAGATTTTTGCTGGTTGGAATTAATTATGATAAAGATGCTCCAGCGGGCGAACGGAAGCATACGTGTGTGATAGAAAAATATCAAGTGTGATACATCAGAATGGAATGGAAAAGAGAAAAAAAGAATTCTACTCATCAGCGATTTCGGTATACACGATGGTATCAATTGTGGGATTTATGATTTTATCCGCAGTAGTTTTGCGGTGATATGTCAGATGAAAACGAAGGGTTCGGTAAGATGCCGAACCCTTTTCACTGTATGTTAATTCTCTTTATTATCCACCAACAGCATATTAAGTTGTTCTAACCGTTTAAGATCCTTCTTTGTAAAAAGCAACTGATGGCGGAAGTTCTCTGTGTGTTCCTGTGGTTTTAAGGTGACTACGCATTTAAATGCACAAGGCATAAGGTCTGCACTGGAGATACCGCACAAGAGTCCCATTGTGAAATCTCGAAGTTCCAGAGGGTTGAAGATGTACAGAAGGTCTTCTTCCAGCGGGTTATATTGATTTACGAAAGAAAAGTGGAGGTTCTTATGTGAAAAATGACATTGATTTGAATAAAGCGACAAATCAGATTGAGATTTTTGACACAGGTGTGGCAATTTTTGCCGGAAAGAAGACGTTACATTTTTACGTTTCAACATTTCCGGATTTGCAGCATACTCCAGAGCTGTTTCCGCAGTGATTCGGTTTTTCCTTGTATAGAGTCAATAGACTAGAATCCATAGAAACAAAAACCACCCGCTATTGTGTCCTGATTATGATATACTAGAAGTAATGAGTTGGTAGTGAGAGTGGAGTAAGCTGGTCTGCTTTCCATCAGCGACACGATTATATTAAAACAAAGGAGGACTTACTCGATGAGAGAAGTAAAAGCAGTAAAGATTAATGCAGCAGATTTTGCACCGTACGGAACATTTTGCAGTATGACAGAACCAGAGGGATATCCACTGGAGGGAGAGATTCATAAATTCTATCCGGATCGCATCTCAGGAACCTGTGTTGGAAGCATGGCATTTTCTCCAATTGCAGTCCGTAAGGATGAAAGAGTTGTCAAAATGGCAGAATATCATACAACTACATGGGAAGGGATTGTTGCTCTCGATGACGACATGCTTATCCATGTTGCACCTGCTTCCGGCGGAACACCGGTTCCGGAACTTGCCAAAGCATTTATCGTACCGAAGGGATGCATGGTCAAGATTAATGCAGCAATCTGGCATCTCTGTCCACTTCCGCTGAATAATGAGGAGCTTCATGCAATGATTATTCTTCCGGAATGCACCTATGCGAATGACTGTACCGTCGTTGATTTCGAAGAAAAAGATTGGTTTAAGATAATATTATAAAGATGAAACAGATTGATTTTGACCACGGAACGGTTACGGGAAATATTTTTGGGAGTAGCGTTACCGATGCTTGTGGCTCAGATACTGAGTCTTTTGTACAACATTGTGGATCGGATTTATATTGCCAGGATTCCATCAGTAGGGAACAACAGCGCTTGGGGCAGTGGGGTTATGCTTTCCGATCATTGTGATCATCACTGCATTTAGCAATTTATTTGAAGTGGCGGTGCCCCCGCTATTTTCAATTAACCGAGGCAAAGGGAACATAAAAAAGCAGAAGTAATCATGAATACATCATTTTCAATGCTGTGTATTTGTGGAGTGACATTGATGGTGATTGGAATGCTGTTCGCAAGTCCGATTCTGGTGTTGTTCGGGGGCGTCGGAAGAAGGGCTTTCTTACGCATATCCATACATGATGATTTATTTGATCGGAACAGTCCCATCTATGATTGCAACAGGGATGAACCCATTTATTAATGCGCAGGGATATGCAACTTCAGGAATGTTATCGGTTACAATTGGAGCTGTTGCCAATCTGATTCTGGACCCATTGTTTATATTTGGATTGAATTTAGGCATAAAAGGAGCGGCGATTAAGCATACGAGCTGTTGCATCCCGATGTTCTGTTTCGGCGGGGACAATCTACAATTACTATGAATCCAAGGCCGAGCTGCTTGGGGATACAATTGAGAGTATTTGGCGTGAAATCTTTTTTAACCCTGAGGATGAGCAGGCAGTTAAAGATGTTGCTGCCTGTATCTCATGGATTTATAAAAGACTGGAATATGGAAATGAGCAATTTCCGGGCTTCTTTTCACTGCATTCGTTTGGATTTATGAAGGATGAAAAAACGGATGGAAAGAAGAAAATGCTGCAGACATGGGGGCATATTCTTAATGGATTGTGTGATATATTAAAGAATGATCCTAAGATTCGTCCAGATGTATTTGATGAACAATTCACGGAAAAACAGTTTGCAGATATATTATTTTCTTTAATATTGGTATCAATGATTCGTCAGGATTATAATCCGTCTTCGATTTTGATGTTGATTAACAAAACATTATATTAAAATTCTCCCACATTAGAGTGTGGGAAAATTTTTAAGACAAAATGAACAATGTTCACCTAAGCGTTTAAAGATGTATCGTAAGAAAGGAATTTTATTATGCAGGCAATTGTAGAAACTTTATTTGATACCGTATATTTGTTTTCGGTAATCACAATCGGAATTTTAATGATCCGAAAAAGCAAAGGAAACCGTCAGTTTACCATGTTTGGAATTATGGCAGTTATTTTAGGAAGTGGAGATGCATTTCATCTGGTTCCTCGTGCAACAGCGCTTTGTACAACAGGTCTTGAGAACTTTACCGTACAGCTTGGGTTAGGAAAGTGGATTACCTCTGTCACTATGACTATTTTTTATGTCGTTCTCTATCATATATGGCGTGAGCGTTATCAGATTAAAGGCTATAAAGCAGCTACAGCAGCTATTTATGGTCTTGCAGGATTAAGAATTGTTCTGTGTATGATGGCTGAATTGAAAAAATCGGCAGAACAGGCAAAAGAAGCAAGTGAGGCAAAAACACGATTTCTGTTTAATATGAGTCATGACATCCGAACCCCGATGAATGCAATTATTGGATTTTCAGATCTTCTCGGAAAGAATCTTAAGAACGAGGAAAAGCAAGGGAGTATTTAGGAAAGATCAAGTCCTCGGGCAATTTTCTGATGACGATTATTGATCAGGTGCTGGAAAAGGCTCGCATTGAAAGTGGAACAGCTGTGTTAAAAAATGCAGGCAGAGAATTTGAGCGAAATGTTTTATTCTGTAAATACAGTATTTGAATCTGCTATCCAATCGAAGGAAATTCAATATTCGATAGATACAAATATACAGCATAAATATGCAGTCTGTGATAAGACAAAACTTCAGGAAATATATTTAAATATAGTGAGTAATGCAATCAAATATACTCCAAACGGTCAGGCGATTCATGTAAATATTACGGAAACAGCATCAGATGATAAAATTCCATGATCAAGAACAGAAAAATAAGTTCCGTCAGCTTTTCGAAGATGAAAGTGAATATAGTCATTTTCATTGCCGTTGTCAATCTGTTCCCAGATACTTGATTCTATCTGTTGCTGTTCATCTTCACGAATCAAGTTGCGAAAACTTTTCTCGGTAAGTCTGAACAGTTCATCTATATCTTTATATCCGGACATATGAAGAAATTCATCATTTGCAAAAAATAGTTCATCATCTTCTTTGTCAGCTCTGTATATGATGAATGCACCTGGAAGATGTTCAGAGATATCCTTGAATGCGAATCCAAGTTGTTTGCGGACACCTGACCGAAGACCTTCCCTGTAGGCCATACATCCATTTTTACCATGAAGCTTTATCTCATAAAGAGCTGCATCTGCGCAGCGCATGAGCTGTGAACAATTGGATGCAAAAGTTGGATATTCTGCATATCCTAGAGAAATATAAAATGCATGTTCCTTACCATGGTATGAGAATGATTTAGGAAGTTTGGTGAATTGCTGCAGCTGTACATTTGCTTCTTTAAAGGTACAATTTGGTAAAAGAATGCAGAATTCATCACCACCATTTCTTCCTAGTAATGCATCGGATGGGAAAAAAGCCTTCATGCTGTCTGCAAGATTTTTTAATGCCCTGTCTCCGTAATTATGTCCATAGATATCATTAATAAACTTGAAATCATCGATATCAAAGAGTGCGGCCACAAAATGTGCTTTTGGATTTTTTTGAATCATTTTTTCTGCAAATTCATCAAATCCGTAGCGGTTATAAATATTTGTAAGAGAATCTGTGTGCGCTAGTATCTGAAACTTTTCCTTACGTTCTTTTGCTACTAACCATACTCTGGTAAGAACTGACAGGAGAAGGCTTATTGTAAGAAACATTCCGATGACGATTATCAATAGTGTGGCATTTCTCCATCCACTTTTAGGAGTTACTTCAAATTTCCAGTTTTCATTTCCTATTGTAAATGTATAAGAAACAGGACGATTTATTTGCCCATCTGATTGATAAACCACTTTATAAGTATCACTCCATGGAGCGTCTGTTTTTGAAATTTTGTATTCGTATCCAAAATTTGAAAGTGCACTGATTGAATCTGAAAAAATATCCGGAACACGCAGGATAACAATAGTAAATCCCCAGAAATACTCATGTCCGTTTTTATCTTTCAGGTATACGGGATTGCGGACTGCAATTCCATATCCTCCCTGTTTTAATTTGAAGGGGCCCTGTGTAATGATTGTATGGTTGTCTCTTGCGTAACAGGAAATTTTTCCGCGGTCTTTATCATGGATCAAATCAATCTTACCTGCCTCATTTTCATTAGCCGGATAAATATCTGTAACAACACCATTAGGAGCGAGCTGTACACTTTCAATAGAATTAGACATAAGATTTCCTGCAATTGTTTCAAACTGATGGATTTCGCCATCTTCACTTATTAAGATTTGCTTCAAGATATCTGTGATCTCAATTCCATTTGTAATTTCATTCTTTATTCGTTCGCCATAGGTGGCTACGTTTAATTGTGCTGTTATGCGGTTAAACTTTGACGGATTGAAAGATGCAGTAGTACGGATGCTTGCAGGAGATAAAGTGCAGATTAACACAGGGACATTTTCCAATGATATGACGAGCTTTCAAGGGAAAGATGATGTGTTGACACTGTTGATTCATTTAGGATATTTGAGCTATCATTGGCCGGATAAGACGGTTACGATTCCTAATAAAGAAGTTTCGCTGGAATATATCAATGCAATTAGTACAATGGACTGGTCAGAGGTGACTGCATCTGTTGAGGATTCAAGAAAGTTATTAGAAGCTCTTTGGAATATGGACGAAAGAGCCGTGGCAGAAGCAATTGATAAAGCACATAAGGAGATTTCTATTCTTCAGTATAATAATGAAAATGCATTGAGTTGTACAATTAATCTGGCGTTCTATTTTGCAAGAGAATATTATACGATAGTCCGGGAACTTCCGACAGGAAAAGGATTTGCAGATGTATGTTTTATTCCGCGAGAAATCCATCTTGATAAACCAGCTGTACTCATAGAATTAAAATGGGATAAGAGTGCAGCAGGAGCACTAAGCCAGATTAAGGAGAAACAATATACAGATACTTTAAAGCAATATCAGGGAAATTTACTTTTAGTTGGGATCAATTATGATAAAATTACGAAAGAGCATACTTGCGTGATAGAGAAGGCATATAAAGATTAGATGCTGTGTATTGATAAAAATTGCTTCTTGCGATACACTTTTTTAGTGATATACTGAACGCGTAGAAAAACAATCCGTGTGGAATTACAGTTTCAGTTTTACACGGATTTTTAGAAAATGCATAGTTAGTTAGAACTAACAGCGAAAGGAGATGCGTAAATGGAAATTTTTCTTGGTATACTGATTCCGTTCATTGGAACAACGCTCGGTGCAGCATGTGTGCTTTTTATGAAAAAACACTTAGAAAACAGGTGCAGCGTGCACTTGCAGGATTTGCCGCAGGGGTAATGGTTGGAGCATCCATCTGGAGTCTTTTGATTCCGGCAATTGAACAATCTGAAAATATGGGAGCTTTATCATTTTTCCAGGCAGTAGTCGGTTTTGGATTGGCGTGTTGTTTTTGCTTACGTTGGATCATTTGATTCCACACCTTCATGTAGGAAGTGAACAGTCAGAAGGACCTAAAAAGCAAGCTTGGGCGTACAACGATGATGGTACTGGCGGTTACACTGCATAATATACCTGAGGGGATGGCAGTTGGTGTAATGTATGCAGGTCTTCTTGCAGGAAATACAAAGATTACAGCAGCGAGTGCGCTTGCTTTATCACTTGGAATAGCAATTCAGAATTTCCCAGAGGGAGCTATTATATCTCTGCCGCTTAGAGCTGAAGGAGAAAGTAAGGGGAAGGCATTTCTAGGAGGTGTGCTTTCAGGTGTGGTTGAACCAGTTGGAGCAGTACTTACAATCATTGCTGCGCAGCTGATAATCCCGGCATTACCATATTTACTGAGCTTTGCAGCAGGAGCAATGCTTTATGTTGTGGTTGAAGAACTGATTCCGGAAATGTCGCAGGGGGAGCACTCTAATATCGGTACAGTTTTCTTTGCGGTTGGATTCAGTTTGATGATGGTTCTGGATGTGGCGTTGGGGTGACAGAGTATCTTAAAAGATTTATTTGACATAAGAAAAAAAAGAAATGCTAGTCTAATAAATAGAAAGGTGTTACCGGGCGGTTATTTTTTTTGCGTCTTGGAATCATGCTTTCCACGCACGTAACCAAGACTATAAAAAGTCGCACACAGTGAGATCACTATTTAAAATGTATGTGTTATTATAAAATTGGAGGTGAATGTGAAATGAAGACAAAAGATGAACTTCCTGTTTGTCCGGTAGCAACGGCCGTGTCCCTTATAGGTGGAAAATGGAAACTTTTGATCATACGTAATTTAAAAGAACGTCCCTGGCGTTTTAATGAACTGCAGAGAGATATTGAAGGCATTTCACAGAAGGTACTGACAGATAGTCTCAGGCAAATGATTGATGACGGGCTTGCTTATCGGCACGATTATCAGGAGATGCCGCCAAAAGTAGAATATGGATTAACGGAACTTGGAAAAGAAATGCTGCCAATTATAGATGCACTGGCCGATTTTGGGAATTATTATAAATCAATCATAGATTGATTCTTTATTAGGAATTTAAACAACATAGAAATCAGAATTTTCTTATGAAGTTTCCAATATTAATTTATACAGGAGATATTATGAAAAATTACTTACATTAACCACAGTGGATTTTTACTTGAAACCAAAGATTGCTACTTTTATATTTTTGATTATTATAAGGGTGAATTACCGCACCTTTGATAAGGAAAAAAGAAGTAATCGTTTTTGTAGTCACTTCCATAAGGATCATTTTAACCCTCAAATTTTTGAGATTCTTGATGATATGGGGATGACTTATCAGGCAGTCCTGGCGAATGATATACGAAAAAGAAATCATTTGACAGATATGAAGATT
>VOFH01002287.1_pt1 | contig 22260 bp, 34 predicted proteins | sample 5384091 | NCBI WGS metagenome assembly VOFH01 (sample SAMN12384727, study PRJNA508395) | human gut metagenome | isolation source: healthy gut G | host: Homo sapiens
TTTTTTTTTTTTTTTTTTTTTTTTTTTTTTTTTTTTTTTTTTTTTTTTTTTTTTTTTTTTTTTTTTTTTTTTTTTTTTTTTTTTTTTTTTTTTTTTTTTTTTTTTTTTTTTTTTTTTTTTTTTTTTTTTTTTTTTTTTTTTTTTTTTTTTTTTTTTTTTTTTTTTTTTTTTTTTTTTTTTTTTTTTTTTTTTTTTTTTTTTTTTTTTTTTTTTTTTTTTTTTTTTTTTTTTTTTTTTTTTTTTTTTTTTTTTTTTTTTTTTTTTTTTTTTTTTTTTTTTTTTTTTTTTTTTTTTTTTTTTTTTTTTTTTTTTTTTTTTTTTTTTTTTTTTTTTTTTTTTTTTTTTTTTTTTTTTTTTTTTTTTTTTTTTTTTTTTTTTTTTTTTTTTTTTTTTTTTTTTTTTTTTTTTTTTTTTTTTTTTTTTTTTTTTTTTTTTTTTTTTTTTTTTTTTTTTTTTTTTTTTTTTTTTTTTTTTTTTTTTTTTTTTTTTTTTTTTTTTTTTTTTTTTTTTTTTTTTTTTTTTTTTTTTTTTTTTTTTTTTTTTTTTTTTTTTTTTTTTTTTTTTTTTTTTTTTTTTTTTTTTTTTTTTTTTTTTTTTTTTTTTTTTTTTTTTTTTTTTTTTTTTTTTTTTTTTTTTTTTTTTTTTTTTTTTTTTTTTTTTTTTTTTTTTTTTTTTTTTTTTTTTTTTTTTTTTTTTTTTTTTTTTTTTTTTTTTTTTTTTTTTTTTTTTTTTTTTTTTTTTTTTTTTTTTTTTTTTTTTTTTTTTTTTTTTTTTTTTTTTTTTTTTTTTTTTTTTTTTTTTTTTTTTTTTTTTTTTTTTTTTTTTTTTTTTTTTTTTTTTTTTTTTTTTTTTTTTTTTTTTTTTTTTTTTTTTTTTTAACGCGCTTTCCGTACGCCCTTCTGGTAGGCGCCATTTAAACACGATTCTGATCCGATCTACATCTTTGTTTCACTGGGGCGTCAGCGGCGCGGCAATCGCGACAATCACATCACAGATCATTTCCGCTGTGGTTCTGGTGGTCTATTTCCTGAAAAAGGGTAAAAATATGCGTCTGCGCAGGAAAACCTTCCGTCTCGACAGTGAGATCTGTGCCAGAAAGGCCTGCCGTTGGGAATTTCCAGCGGTATTACTCAGGTGGCATCCACGATTTTACAGGTTGTGATGAATAATTCCTGGTGTATTATGGAAACTCAGACAACGGTAGGCGGTGACGCGGCTTTAAGTGCCATGGGATTGTGAATAAGATCAGCATGATCCTGATCTCCATCTGTATCGGCATCGGTATCGGCTCCCAGCGATTCTTGGCTTTAACAAGGGGGCCAATCAGCCGAAAGCGTGTGAGAAAACATACTTGCTGGCAATTTCGGCAGCTACCGGGGTATCGATACTCGGCTGGCTGGCCTGTCAGATATTCCCCGTCAGATTCTGAGCCTTTTGGAACACAGGATGCAGAATTTCACAGTTTGCAGTCAAGTGCCTGAAGATATACATGCTGGGCATTTTTACGGCAGGATTCCAGGTGGTATCCACCAGTTACTTCCAGTCTAGACGGACAGCCGCTCAAAGCGTCGGTGCTGTCCATGCTTCGTCAGCTGCTTCTGTTAATTCGCTGATTCTGATCCTGCCGCTGACCTTCAGCCTGGACGGAATCCTTTACGCGGGGCCGATTGCGGACGTGGCATCGGCGGTTATTGTAAGCCTGTTTGTTGTCTATGAGCTTAGAAAGCTGAACCTAAGGTGTGCAGCGCGTCAGAGGCGTGACGGACGCGCGTTTACGAAGGAGACGAAGAACATGAGTTTTAAGGCATCGATGGCGGGATTTCTGGCCCGGCTTTGTAAGGCGGACAGGAAGATGGCGGAAAATCTTCAGAACCACTCAGAAACACGGGGGGCTCTGGACATGGAACGCTTTTACGAAGAAGGTGCGGGTGAAAACTGGGATATCAGGGGATTTAAAGTCACCGTGCGGGAGCTACCACCGGAAGGGGGCATATCCTGATGCTGCCGGGCGGCGCATATTCCCTGGAACCGGGAAACACCACCGGAGAATCGCAGAGCGTTTCGCGCTTCTCGACATATGAAGGTATCGGTTTTCCAGTATCCCCTCAGTCCGGAATATACGGCGGTGGATCGCATCATTCTAATGGGGAGGCCTATATGAGAGGCTGGTGAGAGTATCCGGAAGATATGTTTTTCCTGTTTGGGGACTCCTCCGGAGGAGGGCGGCCCTTGCATTTTGCAGGAACTGCGCGACAGGAGGCTGTCCCCGCATGCCGGCCAGGACGGCGATGGTGTCTCCTGGCTGGATATCAGCCTGACAAATCCAAAGATCAAGATTGCCAGAAAGACGGAACATATTCTTCGGCAGAAGCGCTGATTGAGACTGGAAAACGTTACTGCGGCGGTCTCGACAAAAGAGGATCCGTTCGTTTCTCCGATCTGCGGAACCATGGACGGGCTGGGACCGGTGCTGATGTTTTCCGGTGAAGAGGAGATTTTGACGCCGGACTGTGAACTTCTTGCTGAGAAGATGGAGAAGGTGACCGGCACGGAGCTGGTCTTCGGAAAGCGGCAGGCATGTGTCACGACTGGATTCAGATTCCGTGCAGGGGAGACCGATGTGACGCTGGATTTAATAGCCGGGTTCTTCCAGGAAGCGCTGGAGGCGGGATAACGGAATGAAATCCCCTGCAGAAAGAATCTGCTGACTTATAAAAAACAACCCGGAGACGCGATGCGCCTCCGGGTTATTCTTTGTGTGATGAAGTACTATGAATCAAAGGGACGGGTCAGAGCTTTGCCAGAGACTGAAGGGCATGGCCTTCAATCAGCACCTCGTAATGTTCCCTGTAGTACGCTTCTGAAGCGTAATCCTGCGGATCTTGGTGCCGTATTCCGCAAGGATGTTACAGACACGGCTGAAGTCGAGTGAACTCTCCAATGTATTCTTTATGACCAGGTAATACTGTCGCTTCCGGCTTTTTATATAATGTATTCTCTCCATCGTAGACCTGTAAAGCGGCACGGGCTGCCTCCGATATCTGGTCGAGACTCTGGAAACAGTAAATTCTCATGGTGCTGGCAGCTGCCTCCTCCTTTGGAGCGGGAGCTTCTTCCTTATCTTTCTTATCTGCGCCTAAAAGTCCCAGGAGACCATCGGCGCCTTCTAAGAGTTCGCTTGCCAGATCGTTTAACATGGTGTCTGATCATCGTCAGACATGGGGAAAACTTGGCAAAACGGGTGTCCAGCTCTTCGGTCTTCGATCTTGGTGATGACGAGCATGACGCTTTCGTTGGACAGGGGAATCGCTTCCACCATGAGAGGAATGTCTTCGGCTTCAAATCCCACTTCGTTAGATGCTTTCTGAATCATCTCGCGGAACAGACTGCGGGCTTTTTCACTGCCATAAGCCAGTTCGCCCAAATTCAAGTTTCGGACACTTAAATCGAAACTGGTCAGTGTACAGCGAATCTGATTTTCATGTATTCGTTCTATCTTCATAGGATCACTTCCTGTTCTTTTAAAATGTTGAATGATTGTTTACATACTTCCTCAACATAACTATACTATATAATATAACCAAAAGGCAATTACTATGTGAAAAAAATTTATATAAATTTAAGGGATTTATGAAAAAAAGGTTGAAAAAATGGGCATGATAGATTAGAATAGGCTCTAAGAGGCGATATTGGACAGGCAAAAAAAAGGAGGTGGGTAAATTAAACACCGTTTTGTTTGGAAAATATCAGCTATGCCGTATCCTTGGGACCGGCCGTCTCGGAACCGTTTTTCTGGCGGTTCATCTTGGACTTTCCGAGTACCGCGCGATCAAGCGCGTGCCGAAGTTTTCTGGAATATGATCAGTTCAGGCGCGAAGCATTAATTCTGAAGGAGCTGCGCCATCCGGGAATTCCCATTGTATACGATGTAGAAGAAGACGAGAATTACAGTTATTTAATCGAAGAGTATCTGGAAGGAGAATCTCTCTATGACCTGGTTAAGAGCCAGGGTTATCTGCCGCAGAGGCTGGTCATCCATTATGGAATCCAGCTTACTGACATCATGAATTACCTGCATCTCGCAGGAACAACCCCCCTGTTATATTTGGATTTACAGCCGAGGAATCTATTGGTGTGCCATGGAAGCGTGAAGCTGATCGACTTTGACCATGCCGCCTTTTCCGGATGAGGGCAAACGCGGCCGCAGACCGGTATGGAACCGTCGGCTGCGCCGCACCGGAACAGTACGAAAAAAACGGAAAACTGGATGAACGGACAGACTTATATGCCATTGGTGTGATCCTCCACTATCTGTATACCGGTGTATTTCCGGCGGTGCCCTATGAACCGGTTCCATCGATGACGCCGGAGCTTGCCGCCATCATCCGGACCTGCCTGGAGCAAAAAAGGAAAGGCGCTTTTCCTCGGCATCTGAACTGAACGAACGGTTAAAGCAGCTGGAGCAAAAGGGGGAGCCAGCGAACTGCCTGTCTGCAATCACCTCTTACTATCGCGCTTGCGGGAAGCAAATCGGGGGCCGGAACGACTCATATATAGCCGTCGGCCTGTCAGTCTGTCTTAGAAATCTTGGTTATCCCAATCTGTAGGAAGAAAAAACGGATCCGGTATGGGAGCGGGGCTCGGTGCCTTTACCGGCGCTTTGAGGACCGCTGCGGTCTGATGCAGTACCCTGGCTTTGTATGGAAGCCGGCTTACGGACCGGGTGTTAAGCTTCCCATGCCCTCCTGCGGCCTTGTGATTGCCGACTATGGGCATGAGGTGGAGGCGGCTCTGGCCGCGGAACCGGATGCACTGATCCTGGTCTGCGACGGCCGGGAGTGGAGCCGGGGAGCGGCGGAATCCGCGTTGAAATGCGTGGCGGAGCGCCATACCTTATCAAAGGCAGTCTATAACCATCTGGCGGAATCTGCAAGAGTAAAGCCTCCGGAGGGGATTGAGCAAGCCGGTGCTTTCGGGCGCCATATTTTGCAGATCCACTGAAAGAAAGTGAGGGTACCAGGGAATTTTTCTGCCAGGTGCTGGATTCGCTGAAATCTGCCTCAGAGGCGGGAATGGATGCGTCCGGAAGATGGAGCTGCATGCGGATTTCCCGATGGAAAGCACCGGCCAGGGTACTGCGGGAGGCAGCCGGAAGAGCCAGACGAAAAAAACGGAGGGGCGTGTCATGAAAATGAAGCCCAAAAACCGTGTCAGCCGGACAATGGCGCCCAAAAGGGGCGCGGCATTTGCAGAACAGCGTCTGATTGGATTAATCAGGGGCGGGGACCGGCTGTGGGGGTGACCCATACAGCGGTCATGATGGCCGGATACTTAACCGGAATCTGCCGCAGGCGCTGTGCGGTGCTGGAGTGGAACGGCAGCGGAACGTTTGACCGGCTGGAGGAGAGCTGTCTTGGAAAAAGGAACGGAGGCCAGAGCAGAAGCTTTTCCTGTCCTGGACGTGGATTACTACAGAAATGCGGGGACAGAGACCCTGGTATTGTGCAAAAAACTCCGTTATCAGGAGGTAATTGTGGATTACGGGCCGCTTTTAGAGGGAATCAGGAGGAATTTTTCAGATGTGACAGGCAATTTCTTCTCGCGGGGCTTAAGTGGAGTGGCAGACAGGGGCGTTTCTGGATACCGCCGGATCATGGAAGAGAGCCGGTGCAGGCTGGGAGACTCTCGCCGTGTTTGGAAGCGAGGAGACCAGAAAGAATATGGAAAAGGAGCTCGGACTTTCAATCCGGCGGATTCCGGTTTCAGTAGACGCCTTTGCTGTCACGGAAGCTGTCATGGAATTTTATCAGCAGATATTATAGCGGCAGGGAGGGCTATGTGTCACGAACAGAAGCCTTGTGGAAAACCTGGCCTGCCGCTTCTGCGCACATGGAGGAGACAGTATGGATGAGAATGGAAAGACAGTTACATGGCAGTGGAATGAAACGATAATCATGAAAGGGGAATTCCCATCGTGATCGACGGCGAGAAGTGCACGGAGCCGGACGGAATCATGCTTTGAGGGAGGAGGACAATTCGTTTTATATGGCCGATTTTGTCTCAGATGAGAAGACCGGGAAGCTGACGGAGATCCGGTTTGACCGGGTCTACCACAGATGAAATCATAGGGCGCGCAGATACCATCTTCAGCCATCAGCCAGGAAACGGCGCGTCAGGGGCGGGACAGGGGAAACTGTGACGGTACGGCAGCTGGAAGCGAAAGGCTGAACTGTTGCGGGAATTTTGCAATGTAATGAAAATGTAAGCAAATTCCCGTTGAAGTGTGGTATAGTATAATCCAAAGGGGTTTTTATGACTTACATCCATTGGTTAAGGAGGAATGCAAATGAAAGGAGAGTGGTGCCATTTCTGGTGGCACTGGGACTGATTGTACTCGTAATTGCGGGTTTTTTTGGTATCAGGCTGGTGGGAACGTTATACGCCTTCCAAAGAGCAGGCGGACATCGGCAGACTGCTGGGGGTAAGCGGTGACAATGTGGCGGTGTATTTAAATAATGAGCCAGGAGGGAAACGAAAGGGATTTATATTGAAGAACAGACTTATCTCCCGATCGAATGGGTCAATGAAAAATCTGAATGAAAGATTTTACGGGATAATAATGAGAAACTGCTGGTCTATGCGCTTCCCGGAGTCGATTGTCTATGCGGATCATTCCACGAAGGAAGTTCAGGGAAGACCCTTGATCTGGGCTAATGACGAAGGGGTGTATCTGTCACTGGGGGCTCATTGCCAACTACACGGATATCCGGCTTGAGGTCTTTGACCTGGCAGCATAAGCGTGTCTTCGTGAACAATGACTGGTCAGAAGAGACGAAAGGCTGTAGCGGACAGCAAGGGAAATGTCAGGGAAAAGGGCGGAATCAAGAGTCCGATCATCACCAGGGTTGAAAAGGGGTCCGGAGGTGACTGTGCTGGAGACCATGGAGAAGTGGGATAAGGTGCGGACCCCGGATGGTTATATCGGATATGTGGAGCATAAGCGGTTCGGGAGCCGGAGTGAGACTCCGGTGAGCAGCTTTGTGGCTCCTGTCTATAAAAAACATCTCTCTGATGAGCCGGTATGCCTGGCCTGGCATCAGGTTACGAAGCCGGAAGGTAACGCCTCCTTTGATAATCTGATCGCCAATACAAAGGGACTGAATGTTATTTCTCCGACCTGGTATGAGCTGACTGATAATGAGGGCGGATTCAATTCCTATGCGGATGCTGCGTATGTACAGAAAGCCCATGACATGGGACTCCAGGTGTGGGCCCTGATCAATAATTTCAGCCAATGTGCAGACCGAGGTACTGCTGTCGAAGACCTCCACGCGCCAGAAGCTGATCGAGAAGCTGATGGCCGAGGTGGAGAAGTATGGTTTGGACGGGCTGAATCTGGATTTCGAGGAATTAAGAAAGGAAGCCGGAGTCCATTACATTCAGTTTATCAGAGAACTGTCTGTTTCCTGCCGGAAAGAGGGCATTGTGCTGTCTGTGGATAATTACGTTCCCTATGCAGGCAATGAGTTCTATAACCGGAAGGAGCAGGGAATTGTGGCCGATTACGTCATCGTTATGGGGTACGATGAGCATTACGCCGGCGGCGAGCCGGGATCGGTAGCTTCGATTGGATATGTAAATGATGGAATTTCCAATACGTTAAAACAGGTGCCGAAGGAAAAACTGATCAATGCCATTCCTCTGTATACGAGAGTCTGGACCGAGGAGGCGGATGGCAAGACGTCATCGGTAGCTCTCGGCATTGCCAGGGCAAAGGAATGGGCGGTGGAGAATAACGTGGAGCTGTTCTGGCAGGAGGAACTGGGACAGTATTATGGGGAACTGAAGACTGAGGAGGGACGAAAAAGTCTGGATGGAGGAAGAACGTTCCATAGGGCTTAAGATGGATCTGATCAGGAAGTATGATCTGGCTGGAGTGGCCTGCTGGAAGCTTGGCTTCGAGCCCGCCGAACTGTGGGATGAGATACGCATGGATCAGGAGTAGAACATCGCAAAGAGACAGGAAGGTTCAGAGTTATGAAAAAAGAGAACAGCATTGTATGCGGCGCTGATCTGCACAATGATGACCGGGTGTTCCTTAAAAAGCCCGGTTTCGGAGACAGTGACGGAACCGGAGAGAGCACGGCAGAGACGGAAAGCATGGAGATTCCCCAGACACCGGCCGAGACAACGGTGCCTTCGACCATTGAGGAATTTCCCCACGAGGCGGAGGAACCCACGGTAAAACCGCCGGAACAGAAATTTGAGGAGGGCTGCAGGATTCTTCTGGCTTCGGATATCCATTACCTCTCCCGCGGGCTGACGGATTTTGGAGACGGGTTCAAGTATAAGGTGGAACACGGTGACGGGAAAGTCGTCAATTACATCTGGGAGATCACGGATGCATTTATTGAAGCTGTGAAGAAGGAGGACCCGGATCTCGTGATTCTGTCAGGGGATCTGACTCTTAATGGAGAGAGGGACAGCCACCTCGATTTCGCAAAAAAGCTGAAGGAGATCGAGGACGCCGGAATCCCTGTCATCGTCATCCGGGAAATCACGACATTAATAATACGGCGGCGGCCCAGTTTACAGGCGCACAGGCCCTGGGAACGGCACATATCGGCCCGGACGACTTCGCGGAGATTTACCGGGATTTCGGTTACGATGAAGCGGTGAGCCGGGATACCGCATCGCTCAGCTATGTATACCAGATTGATGACTATAACCGGGCGCTGATGCTGGATACGTGTCAGTACGAACCTTATAATCAGGTAGGAGGCATGATCCGGGAAGAGACGTACGACTGGATTGAAACCAGATGGAGGACGCCTGGGACTTAGGGATGAATGTGATACCGGTGGGGCACCACAATCTGCTGGATGAGAGCGAGGTCTATGTAGAGGACTGTACCATCGAACACAGCGAGCAGCTGATCGATCAGCTGGACAGCTGGGATGTGCCGTTATTCTTAAGCGGACATCTCCATGTACAGCATTTTATGCGGGAAGATGAGGACTACGGGATCTATGAGATCGTCACCAGCTCTCTGGCGACACCGCCCTGCCAGTATGGAATGCTGGATTACGGGGACGACGGAAGCTTTCAGTATCACACAGTGCCTCTTGATATGGAAGCCTGGGCGAAGGAGCAGGGGAGTACGGATAAGAACCTGCTGAATTTTAAAGCGTACTCCACAGAATTTTTGAACCGGGTATTCTATAATCAGGCGCAGGATGAATTTGAACGCATGAATCAATTCGACAGTCTCACGAAGCGTCAGAAGGACCAGATGGCAAAGGTGTACGCAGAGATTAACGCAGCCTGCTATGCGGGAAAGGCCGTGGAGATAAAGGATAAGGCGACGGAAAAGGATGGATACAAGCTGTGGGGGAGAATGGATACCCCAGTATCTTAAGCCAGTACCTGGAATCGATTGTCAGGGACGCCACGAAAGACTATAATTCGCTGAAAGTGGAGTAAAGTTAGTTCTTTTTATTTTGCCGGCAGATATAATTCAATAAGAATACGAATCAGGCAGGCAAAGTGAAACTATCAAAATTGGAACCGTATCTGGCGGTACTGCTGCTGGTTATGGTCTATATCGTATCCCGCCAGGCAGGCCGGATGGCGGCGGGAGTCAACGTAGTCTCCGGGAAAGATCGGCCGGTCGTGGTGATCGATGCGGGCCATGGAGGCAATGACCCCGGGAAGATCGGTGTGGATGGCAGCCTCAGAGAAGGATATTAATCTAAAGATTGCCAGGAAGGTGAAGGCCTATCTGGAAGCCTCCGACGTCCAGGTGGTCTTAACACGTGAAGACGACCAGGGCTCTATACGGAAAAGGACAGCAAAGAAAAAGATGGCGGACATGAACCGGCGCTGTCAGATTATCAATGAGACGAGTCCGGCGCTGACGGTAAGCATCCATCAGAACAGCTATCATCGAGGAGGAATCTCAGGCGGCCAGGTGTTTTACTACAAAGGGATCGGAAAAAGGAAAAAGCTGGCGGAGACGCTGCAGAAGCGGTTTGACTTCGTCCTGGGCGACAAGAATACGAGAGTAGCCAAGGCCAACGACAACTATTTCCTCCTGCTCCATGTGATTGTCAGACGCCGGTTTCCTGTGTGGAATGTCGGCCATGCTTTCTTATCGAACATATGGGGAATGAATTTGAACGGAAGCCATGATAATTGAAAATTGGTCATGGAGAACCAGGTTCAGATAGTTTGGCCTGGACAATGACAAATGGATCAGTCTCTAAATGCAATTGAATACAAGATGATCTGTTTAACATGGGGATGCAGCCCAAATAACTCATGGTTGAAGCAAAAACCGAAGATACGGCCGAAAAGGTTGATCAGGAATAAGGTTCTTCCGCTAACTGTTTTACGTGAAAACCTGAGCGCCCTGTCTCTCCACATCTGGGCATGTCCCAATCAATATTAAGATTTTTTCTTAACAGTTCGAGTTTGTCATAGTCGGATTTTCCTTCAAAGAGATCTTAATACCTCTTCTTTCAATACTTCTAAATCTTGTCCTGTAGATTCATGATAAAATTACGCCCCTAAAATATTTACTTACAATATTATAATGGCGGGATAACAAAGCCCTGGGTCCTGGAAAAATGGCTCCAAAAAAGGAAGAACAACCAGGAATATGTTATCCGTGAGCCAATTTCCTTCCTTGTCGCCCGCTCTTCCTGTTTCAGGGATGGAAGCGTATGTATCCGGCTTCGGCAGGAAGATGCTGCCGGCATTCCTCGATCATGTACCAGATCGCCTACCTCGCCTACATGGGCGCGGTTTAGGAGGAAAGCATGCACAGACGGGACTGGCCGATACCGCCGCCGATGGTGTAAAGGCAGCTGGCCTTCTAAGAGCATGCGGTGGTAGGGCAGAGAGCGGCGGTCTTCACAGCCTGCTTTCTTAAGCTGTTCCTCCAGGGACTTCTCATCCACACGGATTCCCATGCTGGAGATCTCCAGGGCACAGTTTAAGTTCTCAAACCAGAAGAGAATATCACCGTTTAACTGCCAGTCATCGTAGTCGGGAGCTCTGCCGTCGTGAGGCTCGCCGCTGGCCAGCTTATCGCCGATCTGCATTAAAAAACGCAGCCGTATTCTTTTGTAATCAGGTTTTCCCTTTCCTTTGGCGTCTTGCCCGGGTAACGGTCTTCCAGCTCCTGGGAGGTAATAAAGGTGATCTCCTTTGGAAGGTGGTTGACTGCGTTCGGGTACTTATACCAGACCTCGTGCTGCATGTGCTTGATAATCTTAAAGATGGTTCGGACTGTCTCTTTCAATGTTTCGATGGTACGATCCTCTTTTGTAATGACCTTTTCCCAATCCCACTGGTCTACATAGCAGGAGTGGAGATTATCCAGCTCCTCATCGCGCCGGATCGCGTTCATATTTGTATAGAGCCCCTCGCCAGGCTGAAAGCCGTATTCGTGAGGGCCATTCGTTTCCATTTGGCGAGAGAGTGGACGACCTCCACCGTTTCGCCGGGAATTCCTGCTATATCAAACTGGACGGGGCGTTCTACGCCGTTTAAATTGTCGTTCAAACCGCTGCTCTTCTCCACGAAGAGGGGGCGGAGATTCTCTCTAAGTTCATTTCCTTTCCAAATTCCTTCTGAAAGGTGTCGCGTATGTATTTGATGGCCTCCTGCGTCTCACGGTACGGTAAGGTGGGGGTCATAGTTTTCTGGTATCATGAGTGCCATTTCATTGTCCTCCCGGTATAATATCCCTTTTATGGTATCATTATTACAGAAATTCCGCAAGTATTACAAGGATGAATTGCAGTAAAAAGTAAATTTGAACCAAAGCTGTTGTCAAGTAAAAGTTGCATGCGACTTAGGGTTGTGCTATGATAAGCAGTAAGTATGCAGGGGAAAGCCCCTGCCTGAGAGAAAAGTACTGCATTGCGCAGCGCAGTACTGGAGAAAAAGAGCAGAGAAAGATGGTAACAGAACGAATTATAATAGAAGATACGCACAGGATAGATGCGGGAAAAAGCTGGAAAAGGCGGCGGCAATTCTGCGGGAGGGCGGTCTGGTGGCATTTCCGACGGAGACTGTATATGGTCTCGGTGCCAATGCCCTCGATGAGGAAGCGGCAAAAAAGATTTATGCGGCCAAAGGAAGGCCTTCAGACAATCCGCTGATTGCACACATCGCGGATTTTTCTGATTTGAAGCCTCTGGTAGCGGAGATACCGGAGACGGCAAAGAAACTGATGGAAGCGTTCTGGCCGGGACCGCTGACCATGATATTTCCAAAGAGTGACGCTGTCCCATACGGCACGACAGGAGGACTGGATACGGTGGCGGTCCGCATGCCCAGCGACTCTGTGGCCATGACGCTCATCCGGCTGTCCGGCGTGCCGGTAGCGGCACCCAGTGCCAATACATCGGGGCGGCCCAGTCCTACGACGGCGGATCACGTATGGCAGGATATGAATGGGAAGATCGATATGATTGTGGACGGAGGTCCGGTTGGGATCGGTGTGGAATCCACCATTATCGATGTGTCCGGCCAGGTGCCGGTTATTCTGCGCCCGGGTGCCGTCACACAGGAGATGGCCGGTGCGGTGCTCGGGATGGAGATCGGGCTGGATCCGGCGATTACAGGCGATGGCCCGATGAAGGCCGATGTGAAGCCCGAAGGCGCCGGGGATGAAGTATAAGCATTACGCGCCAAAGGCGGATCTGACACTGGTTGAAGGGGAGCCGGCCGAGGTGGCCCGGACCATCAATCATCTGGCAAAGGAGAAGCTGCAGGCGGGGTACCGTGTGGGGATTATCTGTACGGACGAGACACGGGAACTGTATCCGGAAGGCATGGTGAGAAGTCTGGGGCTGCGCGCCAGAGAGGAGACCATTGCACATAATTTGTATGCCGTTTTAAGGGAATTCGATGATCTGGAGGCAGATTACATCTATTCCGAAAGTTTTTCGGCCGACCACCTTGGGCAGGCGATTATGAACCGTCTGAAGAAGGCGGCAGGATACCATATGATTCAGAGGAAGGCGCAGAAGCCGGTCGTTTACAGTAAAGGAGGAGACAATGCTGATGACTGAGAAGAGAGAAGATTATATTACATGGGATGAATATTTTATGGGAGTTGCCATGTTATCGGGAAAACGTTCCAAAGACCCCAGTACGCAGGTGGGAGCGTGCATCGTAAGCCAGGACAACAAGATCCTGTCCATGGGATACAATGGATTTCCCAAGGGATGCTCCGATGATGAATTTCCCTGGGGACAAGGAACACGAAAAGGATGATCCCTATAATGCCAAATACTTTTACTCCACCCATAGTGAGTTAAACGCTATTTAAACTACAGGGCGGCAGTCTGGAGGGCTCAAGCTGTATGTCACACTGTTTCCGTGCAACGAATGCGCCAAGGCTATCATCCAGTCAGGAATCAAGACCATTGTCTACGGCAGTGACAAGTACGACGGAACGCCGGCTGTCAATGCCTCCAAGCGTATGCTGAATGCGGCGGGAGTGCGGTATTACCAGTATCAGCCCACAGGCCGGAAGATAGAAATCGAGGTTTAAGTTCAATATGAAGTGTTTGCTTGCGGCGCTGAATGCCAAATATATACATTCCAACCCCGGGATATACAGTCTGAAGGCCTATGCCATGGGACGGCTGGAACAGGATTCTGCCTGCCTTAAGCGGGAAATCTCGGTGGAACTGGGAGAGTATACGATCAATAACCAGATGGGAGATATCTTAAAGGACATCTATTTAAGAAAGCCGGATATCATCGGCTTCTCCTGTTACATCTGGAATATAACCTGGGTTATGGAACTTGTGCGGGACCTGCCGTCCGTTCTCCCGAAGCGGAGATCTGGCTGGGAGGTCCCGAGGTTCTTATGACGCGGCCGATATCCTGGAGCGGGAGCCGAAGTCACCGGGCATCATGATGGGAGAAGGGAGGAAACCTTTCTGGAAGTGCTGAAGCATTACGCGGAGGGCAGAAGGGACTTCTTTACGATCGATGGTGTGGCCTGCCGGAATGAGAAGCGGGAGGTAGTCAGCCGGCCTCTTAAAAGGCGCGGATATGAGCGCCATTCCGTTTCCGTATGAAGATTTGCATGATTTTGAGCATAAGATTGTCTATTATGAGAGCAGCAGGGGCTGCCCGTTTTCCTGCAGCTACTGTTTATCCTCTCTGGATAAGTCGGTCAGGTTCCGGAATCTGGAGCTGGTGAAACGGGAACTGGATTTCTTTCTGGAACACAGGGTGCCCCAGGTGAAGTTTGTGGACAGAACCTTTAACTGCAGCAAGAAGCATACCATGGAGGTCTGGCGTCATATCACGGAGCATGACAATGGGGTGACCAACTTCCATTTCGAGATATCTGCCGATTTGCTCGATGAGGAGGAACTGGAACTGATGGCACAGATGCGTCCCGGATTAATTCAGCTGGAAATCGGCGTACAGAGCACGAATCCGGATACCATCCGGGAGATCCGGCGGAAGACGGATTTGAACCGCTTAAAATCGGTGGTGGAGCGAATCCACGGGTTTGGCAATATCCACTGTCATCTCGATCTGATTGCAGGCCTGCCTTACGAGGGATATGAAAGCTTCCGAAACTCTTTTAATGAGGTATATGGCATGAAGCCTGATCAGCTGCAGCTTGGATTTTTAAAGGTGCTGAAGGGCTCTTATATGGCTGAAAATGCAGAAGCTTACGGTCTCGTCTACAGTGCAAAACCGCCCTACGAAGTGCTGGGCACGAAATGGCTCGACTACGAAAGTCTGCTGAAATTAAAGGGCGTGGAAGAGATGGTGGAAGTCTATGAAAACAGCGGTCAGTTTACCGTTACCATGAAAGAGCTGGTGAAGGAATTTGACACGCCGTTTGACTTATTCTCTGAACTGGCGGAATATTATGAGGCACACACGCTGACTGGAGTCAGTCACAGCCGCATGGCAAGGTATGAGATATTAGACGGGTTTGTGGCGGAACACATACCAGATAAGCTGGAACTGTACAGAAGGCTCATGGTATATGACCTGTATCTCAGAGAAAATCTAAAGAGCCGGCCGGATTTTGCCGAAGACCAGACCCCATTTAAAGAGAAGATACGGGAATTCTTTGCAAAAGAGGCGGTGAATCATCGATATTTACGTGAAGGATACGAGGACTTTGAGGCGAGGCAGCTGATTAAAATGGCTCATCTTGAAGTGTTTGGAGGAAAGACGGCAGTGCTGTTTGACTACAGACAGCGGGATCCGCTGAGTTATAACGCGGCGGCTTTTGTGATTGATGAGTTCTTTCATTGAGAGGAAAATAAACAGGATATGGCAAAGAGAGAGACGAAAGCGGAGTTTAAAGCGCGTGTGGATCATGTGCTGGCAGCTCTTGATCAGGAATATGGAACGGAGTACGTCTGCTACTTAAACCACGAGACCCCATGGCAGCTGCTGATTGCAGTGATCATGAGCGCACAGTGTACGGATGCCAGGGTGAATATCGTGACGGCGGACTTATTCAAAAAGTATGACTCCATCGAAAAGTTTGCAAATGCAGATTTAAAGGAGCTGGAAAAGGATATCCACTCCATCGGGTTTTACCACATGAAGGCGAAGAATATTATTTCCTGCTGTCAGGGGCTGCTGGAACGGTTTGGCGGCCAGGTTCCGCGGACCATCGAGGAACTGACCAGTCTGGCCGGCGTCGGGAGAAAGACGGCCAATGTCATCCGGGGAAATATCTACCATGAGCCAAGTATCGTGGTGGATACCCATGTAAAGCGGATCTCCAGAAAGCTAGGATTTGCGAAGGCGGAGGATCCGGAGAAGATTGAGATGGAGCTTATGAAGGTGCTTCCCAAAGAACACTGGATCCTCTGGAATATCCAGATTATCACGCTGGGGCGGAGCATCTGTTTTGCGCGAAGCCCGAAGTGTAAAGAATGCTTCCTTCGGGAGTACTGCCCGAGTGCGGAGCAGTAGGGGGAGCAGATGGTAAATTCCTATGTTGCGGTGGACTTGGAGACGACAGGGCTGGATCCCAAACGGGACAAAATTATTGAAATAGGAGCTGTGCGGATTGAGGCTGGCGAAATCACGGCTGAATTTGAGTCGTTTGTAAATCCGTACCGCATGCTGGAGGCGAAGACGAGAACACTCACCGGAATCCGTGACCAGGATGTCGTTCATGCGCCGGGGATTGAGGAAGTGCTTCCCGTTTTTTTAAACTTTGCGGGGGAACTGCCGCTTCTGGGGCACAGGATTATCTTTGACTACAGCTTTTTAAAGCGGGCGGCGGTCAATCAGGGGGAATCGTTTTCAAGAGCGGGAATCGATACGCTGACACTTGCCCGGCTGTTTATGCCGGCGGAAGAGAGGAAGAATTTAAAGGCGGCCTGCGGCTGGTTTGGGATCGATCAGAGAGAAACACACCGCGCCATGGCCGACGCGGTTGCAGCGCACCAGCTTTATCAGGCGATGAAAAAGAGATATGGAAAGGAACGCCCAGATGCATTTTCCGAAAAAAATCTTATTTATAAGGTAAAAAAGGAGCAGCCGGCCTCAAAAAGGCAAAAAGAACACTTGCAGGATTTAATAAAATATCATAAAATAGGCTTAACTGTGCAAATTGACCACTTAACCCGCAATGAAATCTCCAGAATTACGGATAAAATCATAGCACAGTATGGAAGAATATGAGAGAGGTGAATATCATGATTAACTTTAACGATAAAAAAAACAGGAAGGTCGTTTCCATAGTTCTTATCGCAGTGGTAATTCTGCTGATCGTAGCTATGGTACTGCCGATGATGATGATCCGCTAGAAGAGGAAAGCGGCAGGCAGCAACTTGAAAATTGAGGAATGATTATGAAAAACGAAAACTTGGCAGCAGGCCTTGCTGCTGTGGTGCTGGCGGTGGGGCTGACACTGGCCGTTCCGGCACCGGCGCGGGCCGATACCCTTCCGGACGGACTCTATGTAGGAGAATACAGTCTGGGAGGAATGACAGAAGAAGAAGCCGGCGAAAAGATTCAAAGTCTGGTAGGCGAGATGGAGAATCAAAAGATTACGCTGGTCGTGGATGGAGAGTCCGTGGAAACTACGGCGAAGGAACTGGGCTTTCACTGGTCCAATACCGACGCGGTAAACCAGGCGGCAGCTTCCGTAACGGGAGGGAATTTAATCCATCGATATTTAAACTTGAAAGACATCGAACATAACCATGTCGTCATACCATTGGAGACCGCTTTCGATGATGGTAAGGTGGCGGCATTCGTAGAGGAGAAATGTGCTTCTGTCGTAGCAGAGCCAAAGGATGCGTCGATCACGAGAGAGAATGGTGCGTTTGTCATCACTCCCGCCGTGGTTGGAAAGAGTGTTGATGTGGGAGCCACGAAAGCGGCTCTTGATGAGGCGATTTCAGGCGGACTTAAGGAACCGGTGACCGTGACTGCTGCAGTGGCTGATGCTCAGCCTGCCATTACAACGGAGGCGCTGTCAACCATTCAGGATGTGCTGGGAACCTTTTCCACGGATTTCTCCAGCAGCGGTAACTCCCGGGCAACCAATTTACGGGTGGGTGCGGGTAAGATCAACGGCCATGTGCTGATGCCGGGAGAGACGCTCTCCGGTTACGAATGCATGCATCCGTTTACAACAGCCAACGGTTACGCCACTGCCGCCGCCTATGAGAATGGCCAGGTGGTGGACAGTGTGGGAGGCGGCGTATGCCAGATATCCACGACGCTTTACAACGCGTCTCTCCGCGCAGAACTGGAGATTACGCAGAGACAGAACCACTCGATGATCGTTACGTACGTGAAACCCTCGGAAGACGCGGCGATCGCCGGTACTTATAAGGATTTAAAGATTACGAACAATTACAGCACTCCCATCTATGTGGAAGGCTATACGTCAGGCAAAACACTGACCTTTACCATTTACGGGAAAGAGACGAGACCCGCCAACCGGACATTTAAGTTTGTGTCGGAAACGCTGGCGACGATGGATCCGGGACCGCCGAAGGAAGAGGTGGATCCATCCATGGAGCCGGGTACCAGAAAGCAGGTTCAGTCAGCTCACAGGGGATATAAGTCCAGACTGTGGAAGTACGTCTATATCGACGGAGTGGAGCAGAGCAAAGAGATTCTGCATACAGACACATACAACGCCTCCAAGGCGATTGTGAAGGTCGGACCGGCCGCTCCTGCAGTAACCGTACCGCTTCCGGAGGAGACGACTGCTCCTGTGGAGACTCAGCCGGCCGAGTCGTCGCCGGTGGAAGGGGAGAACGGAGGACCGGGTGTGACTCTGCCGGAGGCAGCGGCACCGGAACCTGCTCCGGCTCCGGAGCCCGAAGCACCTGCCGTGTCTCCTGTACCGGCGCCTGAAGCAGCCGGTGCGGCACCTGCCGTGTAATGGGAGTCAGGCATGAGGAAGATTGAAAGAGAGAATACCGGCCGTATGGAGCCGGGACAGAATCTGGTTGTGGCAGGATATGCGGGATACGCCGGCACGGTGGAGATTGTGAGGCAGAAGCACGGAGAACTGCTTACATGGTTTACGGAAAGCTATTTAGACCGGATTATGGAAAATGAAGATGGAACACTGAGTGGGAATCTGGAACGGTGGAAGGCATTTGGAGCCACGGAGTGTGAACCGGCAGGGGAGGGCGGAATACTTTCCGCCCTCTGGAATTTATCCGGGGCATACATGACGGGCATCGAATTTTCGCTGCGCCAGATTCCTGTCAAACAGGAGACAATCGAAGTGCGAGGAGGCGCAATCGGAACCCATACCGGCTTTATTCAGACGGCTGTCTGCTCTTTGTCACAGACAATGGCGGTGAGATGGTACTGTCCCTGGAACGGGAGGGAATCCATGCTGCGGTGATTGGACGGGTGACGGAAGGAATTGGAAGAATCATCAGACACGGGGAAAGCACCGGCTATTTAGACCGGCCCGCGGAGGATGAGATTCATAAAGTATTATAAGCAGTCATGATAATCAATCATTTTAATCAGGAGGTAAGGTTATGAGAGAAAAGATATTGGCGGTTATTGAAAAAAACAGCAGAATCGACTTAAAAGATCTGGCGGTTCTTCTGGGGGAAAGTGAGGCTGCGGTCGCCAATGAGATCGCCGAGATGGAAAAAGAGCATATCATCTGCGGATACCATACCCTGATTAACTGGGATAATACCAGTGATGAAAAAGTGGTTGCCTTAATCGAAGTGAAGGTAACGCCTCAGAGAGGCATGGGATTCGATAAGATCGCGGAGCGCATCTACCAGTACAGTGAGGTGGAGGCGGTCTATCTGATGTCAGGCGCGTATGACTTTACCGTATTTATTGAGGGAAGAACCATGAGACAGGTGGCACAGTTCGTCTCGGACAGGCTGGCGCCAATGGAATCCGTTCTCAGCACTGCAACCCATTTCGTACTTAAAAAGTACAAGGACCATGGCACCGTCATAAGTGAAGAGGTACAGGATGAAAGGATGTTGGATTACCCCGTGAGAAATCCATTATCAGAAAGAATCGTAGAGATTCCGCCATCAGGAATCCGTAAATTTTTGACATTGTAAGCGAAAATGAAGGACGCGATCTCCCCTGGGCGTGGTGAACCGGATTTTGAGACCCCATGGCATATCCGGGAAGAAGGGAATATATTCACTGGAAAAGGGACGGACGTTCTACACGTCCAACGCCGGGCTGAGAGAATTAAAGGTTGAGATTTCCAACTATTTAAAACGGCGTTTTCATGTTACATACGATCCGGATCATGAAGTGATGGTGACGGTAGGCGGAAGTGAGGCCATTGACGGTGGCCCTGCGTGCCATGCTGGATCCTGGCGACGAAGTGCTGATTCCCCAGCCGTGTTTCGTCTCCTATGTTACCGTGCACCATTCTGGCCAATGGTGTCCCTGTTCCGATTCCGCTGGAGGAAAAAGACAACTTTAAGCTGACAAAGGAAAAACTGCTTCAGTATATCACACCGAAGTCGAAAATCCTTGTTCTGCCATTCCCGAACAATCCGACGGGGGCGCCGTCATGACCGCGGAAGAGCTGGCGGTTATCGCGGAAATCGTGGTCGAAAAGGATCTGTTTGTCCTGACAGATGAGATCTACGGGGAACTGACGTACGGGATGGAGCATACCACCATCGCTTCCTTCCCTGGCCTGAAGGAGCGTACTGTGCTGATTAACGGTTTCTCCAAGGCGTATGCCATGACCGGCTGGCGTCTCGGCTATCTGGCCGCTCCGGCAGTGATTCTGGAGCAGATGCTGAAGATTCACCAGTTTGCCATCATGTGTGCGCCCACCACTGCAGTCAGTACGCTGCGGTTGCGGCACTTCGGGACGGAGATAAGGACGTGCAGATGATGAGAGAGTCATACGACCAGAGACGCCGTTTCCTTATGAATGCATTTCAGGAGATGGGACTGGAGTGTTTTGAACCCAACGGTGCATTTTACGCATTCCCCAGCATCAAACGCTTCGGTATGACCTCCGATGAGTTCGCTACAAGGCTTCTTCAGGAGGAGAAGGTGGCTGTCGTTCCCGGAACGGCTTTCGGCGACTGCGGAGAGGGATATCTGCGTGTCTCCTACGCATATTCCCTAAAGAGCTTAAAAGAGGCGCTGGGACGTATGGAACGCTTTGTTAAGAGATTGGATGGAAAGGCATAGAACACGATATGAATGTTGTATTACTGGAACCGGAGATGCCGGCCAATACCGGCAATATCGGAAGAACCTGTGTGGCGACGGGGACGAAGCTTCATCTCATCGAGCCGTTGGGGTTCAGACTGAATGACAAGCTGATCAAGAGGGCCGGACTGGATTACTGGGATAAGCTGGATGTGACGGTTTACTGCGATTACCAGGATTTCCTGGAGCGGAATCCCGGAGCAAAGATTTATATGGCTACGACCAAGGGGCTGAATGTATATTCTGACGTGGAGTATGAACCGGACTGCTTCCTGATGTTCGGAAAGGAGAGCGCCGGTATTCCGGAGGAGATTCTCCTGGAGAATCAGGAGCAGTGTGTGCGGATTCCCATGTGGGGAGACATACGCTCGCTGAATCTGTCCAACTCCGTGTCGATTGTACTGTATGAGGCACTCAGACAGAACGGGTTTGAGAAGATGACCATGCAGGACAGCTGCACCATCTGGAAATAAGAAAGAAAGAGTAATAATGAAGTCTGATAGAATAAGACGGGTAGGAGAAATTTGAGAGAAAAAGGAAGGCTGCCTTCGGATCAGAGGTTTTTTGATGTTTTATTAAAGATTAGTAGATTTCAAGGCTGAATATAAATTCTGTTCCAACACCTACGGTGCTGATCACATTGATATGTTCTCTTATGAGCGTTGATGATCTCTTTTACAATGGCAAGGCCAAGCCCGGTTCCCGCGGCTTATCTTTTCCGCGTGATAAATCAGACTTATAAAACCGTTCCCATATCTTCTTTATGCTGTCCTTCGGGATACCGATTCCAGGTGTCCTTTGACGGAGAAAGATCTTTTCGTGATTTCCCGGAAGCCTGGATGTGATGGTGGAATCGTGATGGCTGAATTTGATGGCGTTGTCGATCAGATTGTACATTACCTGCTGAATCTTTCCCAGATCGGCGGACCATCTGAATATTGTTGGAGAAGGTCAGATCAAAATTGATGTTTCGTTCTCGAACACGTTCCCTCGAAGGAAGCCGCCGTGTCCGGAATCACCCATTGATATCGAAAACGCCGCATTGCATCATACCCTTGCTGTCATCCAGTTCGTTTCAGCGTAAAGGAGACTTCGGGTAAGCTTCTCCAGACGGGTGGATTCAAAAGCAATGACTTTCAGATAACGTTCCTGCATTTCCGGTGGGATGGTACCGTCCAGCATGGCTTCCACATAGCCTTTGATGGAGGTCAGGAGGCGAGCGGAAATCATGGGATCAATATTAGAAATAATTGTCGTTGATACTCTTCCGTTTTTGTTCAGCTTGTCTGCCATGTAATTCAGGGGAGTGGGAAAGATATCCCATCTCATCTCTGGTATTAACATCGATATGATGGGTCAGGTTCCTGCGCGTATTCGTTTGCTCCTGCTGTGATTTTTTCAGCGGAAAGTAAACGGTTTTTGTAAAGACGAGAAGGATAATCAGGGAAAAACCGAATACGACGGCCAGCGTAAGGTATACAATATTTAAAATACTACTTCTTGTGTTCTAGGAGCAATTACGTAACTGAACGAAGTACAATTGAG
>VOFH01003870.1_pt1 | contig 22256 bp, 43 predicted proteins | sample 5384091 | NCBI WGS metagenome assembly VOFH01 (sample SAMN12384727, study PRJNA508395) | human gut metagenome | isolation source: healthy gut G | host: Homo sapiens
GTCTCGTCCCATCCGAGACGCCGTCCCGGTGGACATCCAAGACCACCTCGATAGACGGGTATTTCTGCAGGAGACCAGAGATCCCGTCGAGGGCGTAGGTATACGCCGCACTGCGGTCCAGCTTTCCGTTCCGGTAATCGTAGACGCTCATCATGGTACACGTTGTACCCCTTTTCCCTGAGAAGCTTCGCCAGGCACTCTCCGAGGTGGATCACGTCCGCCTCCGAATTTTCCGGGTAGTCGGCGTAGGTCTCCTGGGAGTGGGTATGGTAGATCAGGATCTGGGGATGTCGGCGTTTTTTCGATGGAAAGGTCCGCGGCGAGGAAATTCTCCGCCCGCATCAGGTCCCGGCCCGCCGTTGTTGTGGGGTGGACGTTGTAGAATTTTTTCATCAGGTAGTCGTAATCGTTGAGTTTTTCTAAAATGATGCCGGAATTTCCGGTGTTGAAGGTTCCTGCTGCGAGCAGGCCTGCGAGTGTCGTCTTTTTCATTCTGGGATGATCCGTTTTCCAGTTCCGCTTTTTCCCTGAATTCCCCATTCTTCTGAACTTTCTGTTTTGCTCTGTCTTTGCATTTTCATCCGCATTTCCGCTTCCCCATGCATTCTTCCTACGATCATCTCCGTAAACTCCCTGATTTTGTTCCCTGTCTGCGATCCATTCTGCCCGCAGCACCCCATTCTCATTCTCGATCCCAAATATCTCCTCATACTCCTTTGTCCGCCTGCTGCCATTTTTTTCTGCTCTCCAGATAAAAAGCCATACCCCTCATCCTCCTTCCACGCCGGAAGAAATCCCCGCACCACATCATCCGCGATCCGCACCGCGTAATTTTCATAGAAATCCTTCCATGCGCCCGCACACAACCCACGTCCGAAATACAGCGCCGCCACGCAGACCACCGCCAACACGATCCACCGCCCGGCATACTGGATCATCCTGATGATATTTCCGATCATCTGCACAACAAACAGGTGGTCCGCCTGAAGCATCCGCTTAAAAATAGTACCATCTCCGCCTCATATCTGCCGCCTGATTCGCCGTTTCTTTACAGTTTATGTGAATATGCGGTTATTCAGTACCTGCGCAACCATACTGCCGCCGCAAAATCCGAACCATATCAGCCAGGCACCAACAGCCATTTTCGAATAAAAAAAATGCAGAGTTTTTCACATATATCACGCAAATCTATGCAGTTCTGAACAACGCCTCATGGATCGCCTCCGAGATCGTAAAGCTCAGAAAATCCACCCGCTCATCAATATCATGGGGCGTCACATACATGGGACCGAGGTCCGGCTTTAAGAGCTCCTTAACAAGCTCATAAGATTCTTCTACCCGAAGAATTTCCAGCTTCTTCTCTCTGGATTTTCTTTTTTTTTCACCATTTCGATCCCTGTCCGAGTCCTCTGCTTCCATTACCTCATCATCTTTCTTCCAAAACATCACACCCCTATCTTCTCCCTCAACGCCTCCGTCATCGCCCCAACCGTATCATACACGATCGCCGCCGCCCCGACGACCATCGGAATCCCGATCGCAAACACAGGAATCCCCAGTGTCTCCTCCGTCAGCCCGCTCCGGTGATTCCCGACCCCGGATCCCGGCTGGATCCCCGTATCAGAGAGCTGCACCGTGACCCCCAGTCTCCCGGCACTTCTCGCCGCCAACGCATCCACAACGATCACTGCGTCCGGCTCCGTCTCCTGCACAATGCCTTTCACGATCTCCGCCGTCTCCATACCTGTCTGCGCCATGACCCCCGGCGTGATTCCACTTAAGACAGGATACCCGTGCTTCCTGCAAAAATCCGCCCCATACTCCAGCTCCAGATGCCTCGTCGCCTGAAGATCCTCCAAAACCTTCCGTCCCAAAGCATCCGGCGTCGCCTCCGGATTTCCCAGGCCAACGACCAGAGTTCTCACCGGCCGCCCCATCTTCTCCGTCTCAAGCCCATGCTCCTTTAGCATTCGCTAAAATATAACAGTATGTTTACATTGAACTGTCCGTGTCCAGACTTTGATGCAAAACAAACAGAATATTTTTTAAAATCATATGGAGGTGTACAGATTGGCTAATATCAAATCTGCAAAGAAAAGAATCTTAGTAGCTGAAACAAAGGCTGCCAGAAACAAAGCGATCAGATCTAAGGTAAAAACTTATGTGAAAAAGGTTGAAGCTGCAATTACCGCCGGTGACAAGGCTGCTGCACAGGCTGCGCTCATTGCTGCTACAAGCGGCTGCCCAGCGCATCAGCTGGTCCGCGTCCTGCTTCTTTAATTCCGCTGCATACCCGTTGTCCTTCACCTTCTTGTAGAGCTTATTCCTCTTGTCGACCTCATTCTCCACAAACACCATACATGTAGACTCTGGGATCTCCGGGATATAATTCACAAGCTCCTCCGGCGCACTGCTCTTAAAAATCCGCTGCCATCGATCAGCACAAGTCTCCGCTCAGCAAAAAAAGGCATGGTGTCCGCGAGACTAATGATCTCTTTCACATCCGGTCCCTTGCCCTCAAAATAATTATAATTCATCGTGTCATCCCCGATGATCGCCTCCCGGAGACGCTTTTTTATAACTGTTCACAAGAAACGGCTCATCCCCAAACAGCAAATAGACTCTCCTAAATGTCTTATCCTTAATATCCTGGTTTAATATCTGCATAGCCGCCTCCGTGAACTGTCGTATTGATCATCTAAAACTTTTCTTATTTTATCAAATATCCGAAATACGGTCAAGCCGCGCCTTTCTTCGCTGCCGTCCTCATGAGCGTCTCTGCATCGGCGTCCCACATGAGCGTCGATGAAAAATAGAATCCTTTCATTTTGTTTCCTCCAGACAAAATGCATTATAGAAACGCGATGTAAAATGCAAAACGGACTTTTGTAAAATCCTTGTAAGCGGAAATTAAAACTTTTCCTTCCGATGTAAAGCACGGTCAGTCTGTGTCAAGCGGAAGCATCGTTTTTATTTTAAGTTTCTTTCCATCTGTCCGGACCATGACAGCGCCGGAAAGGCCTGTTTCATAGATCTTTGATCCGTGTTCTAAAAGCCGCTCCCGGACTTTCTCCGCAGGATGTCCGTATCGGTTCTTTCTTCCGTAGGAGAGGATCGTCACGGATGGAGACAGTTTTTCTATAAACTCTTCGCTGGATGAGGTGGCGGAACCGTGATGTCCGGCTTTTAAGATCGTCACCGGAGTCAGAACGCCGGAAGTCAAAAAGTGTTTCCTCCCCGGATGTCTCCATATCTCCCGTGAGGAGCATGGAAAACGTCCGTAGGTCAGGCGGAACACCAGGGATTCCTCATTCCGGTCCGTGAACTCTGTTCCGCCATCCGGCGACAGGCATTCCATGGACATTCCTTTTCCCGGAAAGTTATTCCATATATCTCCCTTTTGGGCATAAAAAACAGGAACATCCGCTTTTTCGCAAGCTCCGCCATCTTCCCATAGATCTCATCCTTTCCCGCCTCCGGCATCATGAGACCTCCCACCCGGATTCCCGATTCCGGGTGTTCCAGAAGATACCGGATCCCGTTCATGTGATCCTGGTCCCCGTGGGTCATGACCGCAAGATCCAGACGCGTCACCCCCTGGCTCTTGAGATACGGCACCAGAACCTTTCTCCGATGGATTTCTGCTGGCTGCTGCCGCAGTCCACCAGGATCGTATGGGATTCGGAGCGCAGAACGATTCCGTCGCCCTGGCCTACGTCGAGGAATGTGGCAGAGAGTCCGGTTTGGCGGGATGGGAGCAGGAAAAGAAATGCCGCAAGCCAGGCAGCGCATAATAACACCAAGCGATGTTTTTATTTTCCGCAATCTCCATCCCCCTCTCATAAACAACTGCTCCGAATATCATCAATCCATAATAACACCCAATTTTCCATATTTCCGGCTGCCCCAGCACCAGCTCTGCCCCGGAAGCCCCTGTCCAATTACATATCACCTCATAAAATTTTTAAAATATAATGCGCGCCTCCAAGCATCGCACCCCAACCGATTCTGATAAAAAAAGACAGACCTAGTCCAAGAAATCCCGATATGACCACATACGCCATAAGCGGGATCACAATTAGATTTAAGAACACCCCGTAGACCGGTATCCCAAAAGAATGCCAGAGAATGACCGGCGCTGTCACCACCTGGATCGAAAGACTTGTAAAGAACGCGGACGCTGCCGCAGATATTTTTTCATCCGTAAAAAAGCTTTTCCCCCGCGAAGAAAAAAAGCCTGCCGGGATAGATCAGTGATGTCACCGCAAGAAAGGACAGCTGAAAGGACGCCTGGGACAGCAGATATGGATGGGCAAGCAGCAATCCTGCCGCCGGAATACACATCGCCGTCGGAAGATCGTATGTCCGCCCTACGGCCGCCGCGAGAAAGAGAGCCCTGCCATTGACACCGCCCGGGCCACAGACGCGCCGCTGCCCACCATCATGCCGTAGGCGCAGAGAAATCCCCCTGCGAAGATCCCGGAGATCCAGAACCCCCCCGCCTTTCCTGAAAATCTTCCAGATTCCCAGCCCCACAATGGAGACATGAAGCCCGCTGATGGCAAGGAGGTGGGATATCCCATTCTTCCGGTAAAGTTCATAAATTTCACTGTCCAGATCATCCTTCTCCCCAAAGAGAACCGCCGACAGAATTCCAGCGTCCTCCGGGAGAGCGATCGCCTTTAACCGCTCAGAAAGGCACCTCCGGATCCGGTACAGGCTGTCCGAAAATACATGTACCTTCCCGCCAGTCACCGTATATCCCTCCACATAGATGATCCCGGAAATTCCGCGGGACCTGCAATACAGACGGTAGTCAAACGCCCCAGGATTTCTCACCGGATCTGCCGCTTTTCCCTCTCCGAAGACTCGGATTTTCTCACCGACAGCGGGTGATGGTTTTTTGCTTCGAAACCGCCTCAGCTGCTTCCCCTGTTTTATTCACATCCAGATAACATAAAACTCTTCGAAGCTTCTCACCAGACTCCCCATCTTTACCTTCCATTGCGCAATCCCTAAGCACGACCTCCAGCGTCCCATCCTTCTCCTTCACCGACTGGACAGTTCCCTGAAGAACCACGCCATCCTCATGTTCCTCCCGGAAAAATCCCTCCTCCCGGGGAGAAAACCGCCTGCTCCGCTCCCATCCGAAGACATCCGGCAGACATTCCCGCCACAAAAGAAAGACCGGCAGCCCATATCTGCTCTTCCGGCGGGCAAACACGCACACCAAAAAGAGCAGCCAGACTGCCAGTCCAAAAATCATCTGCTCTGCCGGGATCCACAGGTTCAGTGCCTCCAAGTACCAATCCCCCTGTCACACACAGCAAAGGCCTTTTAATCGTTTTTTTCCTCCTACGATATAATCGTAATTTCGTTCAAATACCGTGCTTAACGGAATCTGGTCCCGGAACACATCGTCCTGGGATCCGTTGATCCGGATCTGCACACGGCTCACCGTCGAGAGCTCCGCAAGGGAATCCACGATGGAATAGATCGGAATATATGCCGCCACATCCAGAGTGCTGTTTAAAACGCCGCGTCAAGGTTGATCGAGCAGACCGAATCATTGACGGACACATTCAAAAAGCTTCACATCTGACGGGATCGTCGCATAATGTCCAAGCTCCTGAGGACCTTCGATCAGCTGTTCCACGATGAGGCGCTCCAGGGATGTATTGCTGTTCTGCATAACTTCCCGCTTTTCCTCCACCAGTTGGTCTCCCGCCTCATTGGCAAAATACAGCGTCAGCTCCGTGCGCGCGTAGGCGTTGACATCGGTGATGCTGTCCACGAAATCAGAGGCGGAAAGCATTCCCACCGGGTTTCCCGCAGCGTCCGTGATCGGCTGCTCCGCGCAGTAGATGCTCAGATACTCGATATCCGGAATCTGGGTCAGTGTTTTCGTCAGCGCCGCCCGGCACAGGATCTCCTGCACCGAATTCATCAGCGCATAGTTGGCATCTGCATATAAATACAGAACATTCCCTCGATCCGGTAGGTGATCTTTTCGATCCGCTCCGGCAGCGCTCTGACAGTCGAGATCCGCCGGCACATTTCCCATCTTATCGAGAAGTTCCCGGACCAGTGCATCCAGGTCCGTCGTCTCCGTCCGGTACTCGCTTCCAACGAGCTGGATCCCGGACGTGTTTAAATAGTAGATCGTATAGGCATTTCCGCTCTGCTCCACGGTCGTCTTTCCCGTACAGCCGCTTAAGGCGAACAGGACCGCGAAGAGGAGAAAAACACCCGAAACATCCTAAATTTCTTCATTTTTCTCCCTCCTACGGAATATAGATCAACGGGATCCGCACCATAAAGGTACTTCCCTCGCCCTCGACACTGTCCACACGGATCGCGCCGTGATGCATCAGGACCACACTTTTGGTGATTGCAAGTCCCAGGCCTGTGCCGCCGGTCTCCCGGGATCTGGCCTTATCCACCCGGTAGAACCGCTCGAATACCCGCTCCTTATATTCCTCCGGGATACCGATGCCGGAATCCGAGACCTTGATATAAAAGAACTTGTGGTCCGCGTCCAGAGTGACCCGCACCCATCCGTCTTCCTTATTATATTTGACCGCATTCTCCACCAGGTTATTCACCGCCAGGGAGAATTTCACCTCGTCAATATCCGCTGAGACATCGCGCTTACTCTCGAAGATCAGCTCAATGTTCCGCCGTCTGGCAATGGGACGGAGCCGTTTTAAGATCATCTCAATCAGTCCGTTGATCTGGACCTGGCTGCAGGAAAGTCCCGAGGACGCCTTGTCCATGCGGACCAGAGTCAGAAGATCATCGATGATCTTGCTCTCCCGGTCGATCTCATCGGAAATATCGCCCATAAATTCCTGGTAAAGTTCCTTCGGCGCGTCCTCCATTCCCATCAGGGAATCCGCAAGGACACGGATCGACGTGATCGGAGTCTTGAGCTCATGGGAGACATTGAAACAAACTCCTGTCTTGACTGGTCCGCGGCCTTCAGCTTCTCCAGGGTTTTATTGATGGTCTCGGAGATCTGCTTTGTCTCCCGGTACGCCTCCTCATTGACATCCTCATCCAGGTTTCCCTCACCTACACGCCGGATCGACGCGATCAAGGTTCCAAAGGGCTTCATGATAAAATGGACCGAGAGGACCGCAAGGATCAGCAGGATCACGAAGATCATCATCTCGTACAGGGATGCCTTATCATTCAGACTGTCCTCCAGATTGTACATGCTCTCCGTCGACGCTGTCACGATCATCACGCCCGCAGTCTTTCCCGTTGTGATGGTTCCCGTCTCCTGCTCAAACTCCGGAATTGGGATTGCCAGGACGAAATAGTGTTTCAGGCTGTCATACCGGCTCGTATTCTCACCCTGGAAGCACCTGATCACCTCATTGGAAATCAATGTCTTTCCCTTCGAGAGAGAAAACGTATCCTCTACGATCTTAAACCCGGAGTTTACGATCAGGATCCGTCCGCTGAAGATATCCGAGAGCAGGGAGAGCTCCGTATCGATGGCGGCGTTGTCCACCACCGAGTTTGTGAGATATCCAGTTCTTGACATCTTATTGCTCAGGATCTGACACTGGTTCTGGACATCAATGATCCGGCGCTCCACCTGACTCTGTCTTGAGGAACTGGCAAGGATCCGGCTCTCCACGAGAAGCGGGATCATACAGAACATCACCATCAGGATGATCAGGGGAACCTTGACGCTCGGCGTATGCTTCCGGTAAATTTTCCGGATCCTTTCCCTAATTTTTCTCATGTTCCTCTTCCATCTTGCTCGTTGCCGTCACAGCAAGGCTGCCCGGCCCGATATGGCACGCGATGCTTAAAGGAAAGCGGTGCCATGTATACATCAGCATTCGGGAAGCGCTCTTCGACCTCTTTCTTAAACTCCAGCGCTGCTTCCTCGTTGTCGGTGTGGGCGATTGCCAGATGGCAGTTTCTGCACTCACTGTCGTGAAGCCTCCCGTCCAGCTCTTTCTGGATCGCGTTCATCATCATGGTCTTTGCCTGCTTCATGGTACGGGCTTTCGCGAAGGAATCAAGCTTTTCACCTAAAATGATCAGCACTGGCTTGATTTTTAAAAGTGTGCCGAGAGCCGCTGCAGCCGGTGTGATCCGGCCGCCCTTTTCAGGTATTTTAAGGTATCTACGGTGATGAAGATGACGGAATCAGCCGCAGTCTCCTCCAGGCGCTTCTTGATCTGCGTTCCGTCCATCCCCATAGCTGCCAGCATCTGCGCGTCCTTTACAGACCGATACTGGGTCACAGAGATCCGTCGATTGTCAACGACGAACACTTTTCCCTCGTACTCATCCTCTCCCGCCAGCATCATCGCTGTAGAGCAGGATCCGGAAAGTCCGGAGGACATCGGGATATGGATGATCTGGTCATACTCTTTTAAGAGCTTGTCCCACATCTTCAGGATGGAATCTGGTGTGGGCTGGGAGGTAGCGATATCAGCATTGTCCTTTAATCTCTGGTAGAACTGCTCCCGTGTCAGGGTTATATCTTCAAAATATGTTTCTCCATCGATCATAAACGGCATTGGCAGAACCGCAACTCCCATCTCTTTGCCTGAGCCTGGGTGATTCCGCTGTTGCTGTCAGTCACAACCGCAATCTTCATACAAAACTGCCCCTTTCTGTTTCTCTTTCGTCCGCCCTCTTTCTCTCCATTCCATACGGACAGGACTCGCTCCTATTTTAACCGATTTCCTACCTAAATGGAAGTGCAAAACTGCCCAAACTGTGGACGAAATAGAAAATTTATGATATGCTGAGCAGTAAGTGAGTGAAAAGCATGCTCGCATGTTTGGCACGAGCGGCGAAGCGGATTACGGCAACCGCAAAGCAGCGCTTAGTGTGAAAGCGCAGACCGTAATATGCAATGTATTTTTAATATGGGGGTACAGATTATGCCATACTGTCCAAAATGCGATATGGAATTTGTGGAGGGTGTCACCGTATGCACCGACTGCGGCGGTCCCCTTGTGGAATCAAAAGAAGTGGCGGAAGCCATGAAAAAGAAGGAACAGGAAGAACAGCTTGCCGCCATGGCGCAGGAGATGGATCCGTTTTCCGGTGAAGGGACTGATACGGAGTTCTCGGGGATAATCCACCCGAGAAGTCTTCCCCGGCCGCTGAGCCGGTCCACGCCTACGTGGATAAGGGCCAGCGCTACGATGACATGAGTTCCTCCGCATCCGCGTTCTTCTTAGTCGGCGGGGTACTTGCCATCGGCGCGGCACTCTGCCTTCTGGGAATTTTCCATCTCCCAATGGCAGGATTCCAGAAATATATGTTTGAGGGCGTTCTCGTTGTTCTCGCCATCGGCAGCTTTGTCGTTGCAGTCTCCTCAAGAAGCGCGCTGCCGAGTTAAAGGTGGAAGCCGACGATGAAAAACGCCAGACCCAGGAGATCATCGATTGGTTCTTAAAGAATTACTCCGCAAAAGAGTTGGATGAGCAGCTTCTGATGGAAGACCCGGACCTCTCCGGCGAGGAACTGAGTCTCAAGCGCTTCGAGCTGATCCAGGATTTCCTCATCACCGGCCGCGACATCCCTGACCAGTCCTATGCGGATTCGCTCTGTGAGACGCTGTATACGAAGATGTACGATCAGGAATAATTTAAAGACTGTCTGACCGATGAACCTGATTCATCAGCCGGGCAGTCTTTTTAATTTTCTTATTCAAATTTCACGATTTCCTTCTTCAGCCTCATCATGATCTTCTTTTCCAGTCTGGAAATGTAGGACTGGGAGATCCCCATAAGATCCGCCACCTCTTTCTGGGTCATCTCCGCCCCATCCCGGCGCTTTCAGACCATAGCGCAGCTCCACGATTTTTTCTCTCCCGGGCTTAGCGGCTCACCGCCTTCTTTTAAGAAGGTCTTTTTCCACCTCATCCTCCATGTCCTTATAGATCACATCCTCCTCCGTCCCTGAGAATATCCGAAAGGAGCAGCTCGTTCCCATCCCAGTCCACATTAAGAGGCTCGTCGATGGAAACCTCCAGCTTCGTCTTACTGGTCCGCCTTAGATACATGAGGATCTCATTTTCAATGCATCTGGATGCATACGTGGCCAGCTTGATATTTTTCGCCGGATCAAAGGTATTGACGGCCTTGATGAGCCCGATGGTGCCGATGGAGATCAGATCCTCCACCCCAACGCTGGTATTGTCGAATTTTTTTGCTATGTAGACCACCAGGCGGAGATTGTGCTCGATCAGCTCTGCCTTTGCCTCTTTCTCCTCTTCGGTTCCAAACTTATTTAACGCCTCAGTCTCCTCCTTCAGTGACAGCGGAGCCGGAAGAATATCCGCACCTCCAATATAATGGATCTCCCCCGCTCCGGACGAATCATCGTGCGGAACCCCATCACTTTTTGAGGCGGAACCGGTTTGGCATAGAAATTCTCATAATCATACTCATTCTCTCCTTTTTTCTAACTGTTAGTCACCTTCACAGTTATTTTTTCACACATCGTCATTCAGACTTCATGTCAATCCCCTATTGCCACAGGCACATTTTCCCCCTGACACCAGACACTCCGGCAGTATCATCGTAAAATCCTTCCCGAAAAACAGAGGTTCCTTCGAAATCGCCACGATCGGACGCTCGATCCAGATACTCCCGCACTCTTCGGACATGACCTCCATCCGGTCAAAGAGAACTCCCGGCAGCATTCCATTTTCCGTTCCGACAGCCCGGTATGGGATCATAAGGACTCCGCCTTCTCGCCTAAGAACTCTTTCGCATCCGCCGCCGCGATAATGCTCACCGGCTTTCCCGTCACAGGCTCCACGAGCCGATTCCCTGAATCCGCCATCGCCGTGAACTCCTTCGACTTTTCATTTAAGAAAAGACGGACCTGATACCGTGTTTTCCCGATCATCGGCCGCCTCACAAGAGCTACCGCCAAGAAACGAACTCCCATACAGAAAAATCCCATAAACATCAGACTTTTCCAGCCTGTAAGAAAACACCGCTCCCGCAGAATCGCCAGCCCACTCTGCAAAATCCCTGCGGATAAGACCAGGACTCCCAGTTCCTTCCCCGCGCCACTTCAAAACTTTCATCCAGGAATCTCCGCTATCTGCAGAAGCATTCCTTTTCTCCTGGCGCATGGTCTGTTTTCCCGGAAAAGCGATCCAGATCATCAAAAATCCTGTCACCAGCAGTTTCCAAACTTCCCATATCCCAGCAAATACCGGCTGTCCGCCTGCAGGACATCTTCCCATAAGTTCCAGATAAACGCTTCCAGTACTGCAGAGTCCCCCGGCGATCCCGGCGCCCAGAAGTCTCAAGACCTCTGCCCGCCTTTCTCATAAGCACCGCCGCCAGCCATAAGATCAAAACATCCCGGTACACCTCCTCCAGGAAAAAGAGATCGGCGTACCAATCATACTCCACCGGACTTCCTCCTTTCCCTGGCATCCCTTTCTGATGTTTTCCCATAGTATACCTGTCTTTCTCTCCAGAATTTGTCAAAGCAGGGACGAGAAATTTGAAAACCCGTCGGGTCGTTTTAACAGAATCTCTCCTGTTTTTTCATGAAGATCAGAGATTTCCGCAGACATTTGCGGAATACACGAAAAAAAGAAGAACAAAAGAGAGCAGATCTGGACATTTTTTGTCGCGATCTGCGGTGAAATTTTAGAAATATTTTGCGCGAGTGCGCATCATTGGCACGTTAGTGCCTTTTGTGTAATAGGGAATTCCTCGGAATTTCCTATTACAGAAAAAAAGACCTGGAAAAGATTTCTCTCTTCCAGGTCTCAATATGTTCATAAATTGTAACTGTTCAATAGGTCTGCGCACTTGCTGCGCTGACCGTAAGAAAACATAGGCTGGAAGGCAAAAATCCCATCAGCGAAGCTGATCTGGAATGGATTTTTTGCACGTAACTATGAAGGTACTGAATAGTTACCATAAATTAAATTCCAACACGGCTTGTCCGTCCTCAGAATCTTATCTACGGTTCTTTAAGAAATCCGGGATATTGATCTGGGTCTCGCCGCGCTGTGCCGGACGGTAAACCGGGGCATTTCCAGTCGGGATGTTGTACTTCGGTACGGAAGTCTCTGTTGTAGCTGCTGCCTCAGACGGAGTCTTTACGGACGGAGCAGTTCTCTGAACCGGGGCCTGCTGAGCCGGTACCTTTGTCTTGTAGTTTGTGAAATCCTTCATTGCGCGCTCAACCGGTGTGTTTGCACCGTGTGCGTCAAGGCCTGTAGCGATAACTGTGATCGTTACCTCGTCCTCCGCATTCTCATCGTACATAGCGCCGAAGATGATGTTAGCGTCATCGCCTGCAAGCTCCTGAACATAGCCAGCAGCCCTCGTTTGCCTCGATCAGGCTGATATCACCGGAAATGTTGATGATAACGTGGGAAGCACCCCGATGGTCGTCTCAAGCAGCGGGCTCTCTACTGCCTGCTTCACAGCCTCCAGTGCCTTATCGTCACCCTTGGCCTCACCGATACCAATGTGTGCGATGCCCTTATCTGTCATAACAGTCTGAACATCAGCGAAGTCAAGGTTGATAAGACCCGGAACATTGATCAGGTCTGTGATTCCCTGTACTGCCTGGAGAAGAACCTCATCGGCTTTCTTTAATGCATCCGGCATGGTTGTCCGTCTGTCAACGATCTCAAAGGAGACGGTCGTTCGGGATCACGATCAGGGTATCCACTGCGTTCTTTAAGTTCTCGATTCCCTTTAACGCGTTGTTCATTCTCTGTCTGGCTTCGAAGCGGAACGGCTTTGTTACAACGCCGACTGTACGAATTCCCATGTCTTTTGCGATCTGCGCGATCACCGGAGCTGCACCGGTACCGGTTCCGCCTCCCATACCACAGGTAACGCCTACCATCTCTACGCCCTTAAGTGCCTGGGAGATCTCCTCCTGGCTCTCCTCTGCTGCCTTCTGGCCAACCTCCGGCTTTGCGCCTGCGCCTAATCCCTTGGTCAGCTTCTCGCCGATCTGCATGGCAGTCGGGCTTTACAGAACTGCAGTGCCTGTTTATCTGTGTTGATGCCGATGAACTCCACTCCCGCAATATTCTCATCTACCATGCGGTTTACGGCGTTATTTCCGGCACCGCCCACACCGATTACCAGAATTCTTGCCGCATTATCCGCCTCATTTATCTTAATCTCTAACAAGATTATATCCTCCTTTAATATCTATCAATCTATTACATCTGTATTAGCATGGTCATAAAAATCCCAAGTTAATCTAACATATATCATATTTGATTTTTTGAAAAATATCAACCTTTAATTTATGGTTTTTTTGAAAAAAGCACTGATTTTCCGCTGTCCCCAGCCTAAGCTTTCTTACGGTCAGCGCAGCAAGTGCGCAGACCTGCTGAATCGTTACTCTAATTCTTCTTCACAAAACGGTACGTCGGGCTGGAATTCGTCTCGTCATAGGTGTCCAGATACAGAGTACCCGAAAGTCCTGTGAGCTCCGTCATGATATCGTGAAGCTCCGCGATCTTTCCGTCAAGGCTATCCGAATTTCCAAGCTCCACCGTGATGTCCCCATCACAAGCTCCGCCTCATTGTAGCTGTTATAGTTGATCTTGTCCACCTGGATATCGCTGACATTCAGCACCTGGGTCAGGTTTAAGATCTCGCCGAAAATATCCTGATCCGCCACCGGAAGCGGCTGGTGCAGGACGATATGTCCGAACTCGAGACCAGTGATCACCGGAACGCCTGGAAGCTGCTCGGAAGAGCTCTCCACGATAATACCGTCCTTATCGAAGTACATGTAGCTGCTCATGTAGGAGACGCAGCCCACAACGCTCTTTTCTCAAACACAACAACCTCCACCTTTGTGGGGCTCTTGAATTGATCTTATATTCCTCGATAAACGGAATGGACTTGTGCTCCTTAAACCGGTTCTGATAATAGCAGAACGCGGAATTTCTGGACCACTTGCCGTCAAATAAGAGCGACTCGATCTGTTCCTTCGTATACTGCTTATTTCCGCTCACTTCCACATCCTTGATCCGTATCGAAAAGACAAGAACGAGAAGAATGACGAGAATCGCCAGGATCACCCAATGATGATCCCCGTCTTTCTTCCTCCTCTCCTGTTGTACATTCCAAATCCGTTGCTGCTTCTTCTCCCGAAATGGAAATTGAAGCCCCGTCTTCCAAATCCAAGACCTCTTCTTCTAAATAACATTTTCTCTTCACCTGTTATCTGATCACTTGTTCTCACGTAACATCATTGGGACCCGCGCACCTGACACACTGATCACCGGAAGACTCTGGTCTGGAGCAAAAATCCATTGCCACGATCATCACAGCTCCCTATGTCTCCCAAGCTTTCTCAAATCTCTTCCGATATCCTCGTACCCGCGCTTTAAATGTCCACTGTCCGAGATCACACTGAGTCCGTCCGCCGCCAGGGCCGCCACTAGAAGCGCCGCCCCGCCGCGAAGATCCGGCGTCTCCGCAATTCCCGGAACAAGAGGATATCTTCCCTTATTATGGCTGTATCTTTATGGAGCGATACGTCGGCCCCAAAGGCTGCAAGCCGCATCGCCGCCTCAAACCGTGCCTCATACACGGTCTCTTTAAACCGGCTCTCCCCGCTTCCCGCTGCCTCCACTGCGAGAAAGACAGACTGAAGATCCGTCGGAAATCCCGGGTATGGCCCGGTGTCGATCTCGACCCCGGCCGGACGCCGTTCCATCACCATACCGATCCTGGTTTTCGGTCCGGTCGCCCCGGATATCCGGATCCCGGCTCCCATTTTTCGGAGTGCCTTTAACGGTTCTACCAGAACCACCGGATCCACCCAGTGATCTCGATCTCCCCGCCGGCTGCCGCTGCCGCCGCCAGGTATGTCCCCGCACAGATTCTGTCTCCTGCCGTCACATGATCCGTCGGAAAGAGCTTTTCCACCCCGTCCACCGTGATAGTCCCGGTGCGCTCCCCGGATATCTTTGCTCCCATAGAACGCAGGAAGCTGCAGAGTTCCACGATCTCCGGCTCCCTGGCACAGTTTAGGAGCTTTGTCGTGCCGGATGCCAGAGCGGCAGCCATCAACGCGTTCTCCGTCGCCCCGACACTGGGATATGGAAAACGGAATGTTGTTCCACAAAGCTTTTTCGCTTTTGCAATCAGCATTCCAGCCATCATCAAAGTATCTCTGCTCCCATTGCCCGGAGCACATCCAGATGAAAATCGATCGGACGTTTTCCGATCACACAGCCGCCCGGATACCAGGTCGTCACCTCCCCGGCCCTGGATAACAGCGGTCCCAAAGCAGGCTGGAAGACCGCATCTTCCCCACCGTCTTCCTCGGAGATCACCGTTCCAGAAAGCCCGGAGGCATCGATCTCAGGACATCGTCCTGAAACATCACCTGACACCCAAGGTCCCTTTAAGATCTCCGCCATGAGGAACACGTCCGAAATTCTCGGAACATTCCGTATCTCGGTTCTTCCCTCTGTCAAAAGACTCACCGCCATCATGGGCAGCACCGCATTTTTGGAACCCTGGACTTTTTTTTTCCATGCAGAGGCTTAAGCCCCTGAACTTTAAACACCTGCAAACCGATTCCCCCGCATATGCCGCTATAAAACAGTATATGCAAGAGTATCAATTATGTTACTGCTGTTCCAGCCTGATCTGGTTGGACACACTTGAGTACCATTCCCATCTCGATCATCAAAAACAGCACCGACGTACCCCCGTAACTGATAAACGGAAGCGTGATTCCCGTGTTAGGAATCACATTCGTAACAACGGCAATGTTCAAGACGACCTGGATCGCGATATGCGCCAGAACACCTGTCACCAGCATTGCGCCAAATAGATCCGGCGCATTTCCGGCGATGACTAAAAATCTGTACAGCATGAACAGGAACATGAATATCACGGCTACCGCGCCGAAAAGTCCCAGCTCCTCACAGATCACCGCGAAGATCATATCGTTCTGCGGCTCCGGAAGGAAGCTTAACTTCTGGATACTCTGTCCCAGTCCCTTTCCGAGAAGGCCGCCGGAACCGATGGCGTACAGTCCCTGAAGGACCTGATATCCACCGGACTTCGGATACGCCTCCGGGTTTTTTCCACACCAGGATTCGGCTCAGCTGGTAGGAATGGAGGATTCCCGCCTTCTCGAGGGCGATGGCCACAGACGGCGCGAAGACGATGACAGTGATTCCAAGCACCACCGTCGCAATAAACGGCCATTTTTCTTGCACGCGATAAACATCATGACGAAAGCGATTCCGCAGATGATGATACCGGAGCTTAAGTTGTTCATGGTGACGAGGAGTGCCAGAGGTCCGATGAGGACCGCGATCATTCCCCCACCCGCCATTCATTGATCTGCTTTCCAAGTCTCGTGATGAGCACGGCCAGAAGCAGGATCACCACGATCTTTACAAGCTCTGCAGGCTGGAAACGCAGGGATCTTGTTCCCAGCCATCTTTTCTTGCCGTTAACCGCGATTCCCAGTGGTGTAAATGTTACAAGGATCTCGCAGATATAGGATACCACTACTGCCGGAACAGTAATCTTCGCAAAGAAGTGATAGTCGATCTTTGAAATGATCAGCATCAGGATGAATCCAGCCACGGCGATCTGTCCCTGACGCACCATGTAGTAGTTGGACGGCTGCCTGCTCACCTGGGCATTGTAGGCGCTGGAACTGTAGATCATAATCAGTCCGAATACCGTAAGGAAGATAATGACCACTAAGAGGTCATAGTCGTAAAAACGGCGTGCTTTCTTTTCCGTTTTCCCTCTTCCTGTACATGAGCCCCGTACATCTGCCGCTGCCGCAGCATTTCCTGTCTCTGCTGCATCTCACGGCGCTGCTGCATCAGAAGCTGCTCTCTTCGCTGTCCCTCCTGCTGGCGTTTCGCCCGCTCTCTTTCAATCTGCTGACGCTCCAACTGTTCTCCGGACATCTGCTGTCTCTGCATCTGCTGACGATGTACCGCCTGTCTCTGTACCGCCTGTCTCTGTACCGCCTGTCTCTGTACCGCCTGTCTCTGCGCCTGTGCCCTGCCGCCGGCTTTTCGAACTTTCTTTCGAGCCACGCTAAGCCTCCATTACAGCGCGTTGACGCATTCCTTAAAGATCCGCCCCCGCTCTTCATAATTTTTAAACATTCCCCAGCTTGCACAGGCCGGAGAAAGCAGCACATAATCGCCGGCATTGGCGTAGGAGGCGCAGACCTGGACGGCCTCCTGCATATCCTCTGCGTACATGATATCCGTGAGCCCATGTTTTTTTGCACACTCGGCGATCTTATCCCTGGTCTGGCCGATGAGGACCAGATACCGCACCTTTCCGTCAAAGCTTTCGATCCACTCGTCATATTCCGAATGCTTGTCATATCCGCCTGCGATTAAAAGTGTCGGTCCCGGCATCGCCTTGATGGCCTGGATTGCCGCGTCTGGATTCGTTCCCTTGGAGTCATTATAATAAGTAACTCGAAACGCTCTCTTACATACTCGATCCTGTGCTCGACTGCCTTGAACTCCCTGCATGCCTCGCGGATCATATCCATCGGGACGCCTAAATGGATCGCGATGGCAACGGCTGTCATCACGTTCTCGTGGTTATGTCTTCCGATGATGTTTAACTCGTTGACATCGAGGACCTTCTCGTTCTTTCCATCATGACGGTAAACGATGAAATCTCCGTCCATGAAGATGCCCTCGTCGAGCTTCTCCTTGCTGCTGAAGTAGAGGACCTTGCACTTTAAGGTCTTTTCCGAATTCTCTGAGGACCGGATCCTCGTAGTTTAATACGCAGGTATCTTCCTCTGTCTGGTTTCTTGTGATCCCCTCCTTTGACCTGGATGTAGCAGTCCATGGTCTTATGGCGGTCCAGGTGGTCCGGAGTGATGTTGGTGATGGCCGAAACATTGGGATGGAACTCCATAATGGTCTCAAGCTGGAAGCTGGAGACCTCCGCGACGGTAACGGACTCGTCTGTGGTTTCAAGAGCGTGAGCGGTGTACGGATCACCGATATTTCCAACTACAAATACGCTGTTAAAGAAATGCCTCATGATCTCGCCAGTCAGGGCTGTCGTGGTGGTCTTTCCGTTTGTACCTGTGATAGCCGCAAGTTTTCCCTTTGAGCAGTGGTAAGCAAGCTCGATCTCGCTCCAGATCGGGATCTTCGCCTCGTCGATCACCGCAACGAACGGTGCCTCAAGCGGAATACCAGGGCTGATGACGCATAACTCCACACCCATAAGGTCTGTCTTCTTCAGTTCACCGAGAACGATCGTCACCTTTGCGCCCTCATCAAAATTTTTCTTTCAGCTTCTCTTCGGAAAGCTTCTCGTTTCCGTCATATAATACTACTTCCCCGCCCTGGGCCAGAAGAAGCTTTGCCGCTGCGATCCCGCTGATGCCGGTTCCGGCAACTAATACTTTCTGTGACATGGTTTCTCCTCCTATATACTCGTAATGAATGACCGCTCAGCCTGCTATTTTCCTGCGCATGTCTGAACATTTACCCTAATTATAATCCCATGTAGGCAACCAGACAAAGGATTGCCGTGATGATGGAAAATACGGCGACGACTCTCGTTTCAGACCATCCGCAAAGCTCGAAATGGTGGTGGATGGGAGCCATCTTAAAGATCCGCTTTCCGCCGGTCTTTTTAAAATAAGTGACCTGGATGATAACGGAAAGCACCTCCACCAGATAGATAAGGCCCACAATGGCGATAAAGATAGGCATCTGCATCATGAACGCGCTGGATGCCACGAAACCGCCGAGGGCCAGGGAACCCGTGTCTCCCATGAACACCTTCGCCGGATATACGTTGAACAGTAAAAAGCCTAACAGACTTCCCCCACAACGGCACCTGTGATCGGGCTGATCCCACTGTTTTCTCCGATGGCAACCACGGTGAAGAATGTCGCCACAAGGATCGTAACACTTGTGCAGAGACCGTCAAGGCCGTCTGTAAAGTTTACACCGTTGTCGGTTCCGAGAACGATAAAGAATACCGCCGGAATAAACAGCCAGCCGAGATTCAGATAATATCCATTTTCAAATCCGCCAGTGAAAGGGATCAGCATTCCTGTTCCCACTTCCCCGGAAGTCATCAGATAGTAGGTGAAAATCCCTGTGATGATGAACTGACCGATGAGCTTCTGGATCGGGTTTAAACCTTCCGAACGCTTCATGACGATCTTGATGTAGTCATCCAGAAAACCGATGATTCCGAATCCCACCGTCACGAAGAGGATCGGGATGATCCGCGGATAGCTCTTAATGTAAAAATAAGGATGTGATCACGATCGCCGTGAGGATGATGAGTCCTCCCATCGTCGGTGTTCCCTGTTTCTTTAAATGGCTCTGCGGACCGTCATCGCGGACCTGCTGTCCGAATTTCAGCCGGTGAAGAAATGGAATGATCACCGGGCAGAGCGCTGCGCTGATTGCGAAGGCGATAATGATCGCCAGAATTGTCTCATTTACCATGCTGAACCTCATATTTTCCTGCTGCACCTCATACTTCCTATGTAAATTGACATGCCGTCTTCCGACAGCACCATGAAATTCAGCTGTTCCGCGCTTTCGGCGCTCCCACAGCTGCCGCCTGACAACATTTCATAGCGTAAATAGTATACGTCCTTTTTTCCCAATAATCAATCAGAACATTTGATACAAAGAGCAAAAGACCTGAATTTCTCCTGCCATCTGTGCTCACATACGCACAAAGCGCAGAGCGGTTCAATATTAATCCGTCTCCGAAACCGACGTGATATCCAGATACGGCAGAATATTCGAAAAATATCAGCCACCACCGGTGCCGCGATGGTTCCGCCGTAATAGATCCCCACCGGCTCGTCGATAGTGATCAGCGCGATGACCTGGGGATCATCGGCGGGCGCAAATCCTAAAAAAAGAAGAAATATATTTCTTTAAGCTTCTCGGCAGCTTCTCCGATGTCGCCGTCTTTCCGCCGACCCGGTAACCTGGAAGCTTCGCCCGCTTTCCGCTTCCTTCCGCCACTACCTGCTCTAAAATATACCGCATGGTCTCGCTGGTAGCTTCCGACACGACTCCCATCCGCTCCGGATAGGAAAACTTCTGGTAATATGTCCCATCCGTGCTCTCCACATTCATCGCAAAGTGGGGCGTGATCCGCCTGCCCCCGTTTATGATGGAGGACGCCGTCGTGATGAGCTGGATGGGAGTGATCTGGAACGACTGTCCAAAGGAGACCGTGGCCAGTTCCACCAGGCCCATATTTTCCTTCTTATGCATGATCGTCGCTGCCTCGCCGGGAGATCGATCCCGGTCTTTCCGAGAAGCCCAAACTGTTCGAAATAATGATAGAACGAATCCACGCCAAGTCTCGCGCCAACGTCGATGAACACCGGATTACAGGGTTCATGGCTCCCTGTAAAAAGGTCTCGCCGCCGTGGCCGCCCACCTTATGGCACCGGATCTTCCGGTCCTCCACGATCCGGAAGCCCGGACAGGAAAACCGGTCCTCCAGGGAGACCACTCCCGGCCTCCAGGCCAGCCGCGGCCGTGATGATCTTGAAGGTAGAGCCCGGCTCATAGGTATCGTTGATGCAGCGGTTCCGCCACATCTTATTTCTCGCGTCCTGGAGCTCCGTCCCAGTGAGTCCGCCGCTTTCCACATTCAGTGTGAACGGGTCGTTCAGATCAAACTCGGGACATTTACCATAGCGTAGATCTCCCCATTCCGGGGATTCATGACGATCACGGAGACCGCCTTCGCACCTTTTTTCTCCATGACCTGGTACGCCGCCTGCTCCGCGTACTTCTGGATGTTCACATCAGGCTCACAGTCAGGGTGTTTCCGGGCACCGGCTCCACCCGCTCCTCCGCGGCATTCTGGAGTTCCGTGCCCTTCGCGTCGGAGGTCGTCAGTATCAGACCGTCCCTGCCCTTTAAAGTACCTCTCGTACGTACATGACCTCCAGGCCGATGATCCCCTGATTGTCCGCTCCGGTGAATCCCAGGACCTTTGATGCGAGACTTCCGTAAGGATAATATCTCTTATAATCCTCATCGACCTTCACGCCGGAGAGTCCGAGATTCATGATCTGGTCCCCCACCGACTTCTCCACATTTGTCCGGATGATCTCCCGGGAAGAGCGCTTTTCCACCTTTTTGCGGACCTCCGGCTCCGGAAGCTCCAGGATCCGCACCAGCTCCCGGATCACCTTCTCCGGCTCCGTCACCTGATTGTGGATCACGGACACGGTGCAGACCGTCCGGTTCGCGGCGATCACAGTGCCATTCCGATCCACGATCTCGCCCGGCAACCTTGATGGTCCGCTCCCTCTTGTGGAGCTCATCCGCCATCTTGCTGTAGTGGTCCGACCTCGCGATCATCAGGAATCCCAGCTGGGCGCACAGCCCCACCATCAAGCGCCGAGATTAGAAAAAACGATAAACAGCTTCTTTCTGTGATGTGTCAGAAATTCCGCCATGCCAACACCTTCATCTTAAAAGTCTTGGTAATTAATATACGGGACTTCCGTTTCCTCATGCACGGATTTTATTACATTGCAAGAAATCCAGCCAGCGCCCTCTTCGCCCCGGCCATTCTCTCCTCAAACTGCGGATAGGAATTCCTCTTCCTTATTATAAGGAATCAGATAAAACTGTTTCATAAGATAAAGACTCACGGTCTTCGCCGCCTGTCGGAGGTGTCTTTTTCCGATCACCCGCTCCAGATCCTTTAAAAAGTAATGCCAGGTACAGACAAACTCATCATACCGCTTCGGCTCCGGCATATCGATCCATTTTTAACCTTTACCTTGGCCCTGGTCTCCTTCGCGCACTCGTAAACCTGCAAAAAATACTTAAAACCGCCGTCCCCATAAATTCTTCCAAGCGGAAACAGCCGGCAGATCCCTGGGCGGTACGCATGAATCCTGCAGCGTCCATTCTGGTCTAAAAAAAGGAACAGGCCTCCTCCTCCCCCGCCATCTTGAGGTTCGGGGAGGAATGATCCCATCCACCACATTAAGTTCCAGAGGTCCCCGAGAAGCGCCTCAAAAGGTCTTCCCTGTCCCCGCCGTCATGCGGTACGCGTCAAAAGGATCGAGAACACGGAGGTTCCCATCCCGGTACAGCAGGCATGGCAGCCCTCACACCCTGCGCAGTCCGCCTTCACCATATCATCAGGCCATAGAGTTTTTCCGTCGGAAACCTCCGCCATATCCATCTCTCTGTTCATGATCTTCTCCTATTATTTCCCATA
>VOFH01001175.1_pt1 | contig 22247 bp, 26 predicted proteins | sample 5384091 | NCBI WGS metagenome assembly VOFH01 (sample SAMN12384727, study PRJNA508395) | human gut metagenome | isolation source: healthy gut G | host: Homo sapiens
GGTGGGCGATTCCGGCGGCTACTGCCGTATTCTGGGGATTTGCGCTTCATAAGTGGATCAGCCTTTCATCCTCGTTTTTCTTCTGTGATGTCAAAAAGGTACAAAAGAAGAGCATCCTATTTGTATCATTTCTGTATCGTTTGCATTCATCATAACAAAGGTTGACAAAATTTGCAAAGTCTTTTGGGCGGGCTTTCAAAATTCTTAAACTTTCCCCGGGAACTGTTACCGGTTTGACGCAATCTGTTACCGTTTCGCGGTGGATTTTGCCGGATGCGGGGCGTAGGATTAAACATATCAGGAAACCAGTGAAAGACAGGAGGCGTAAAAGCATGAAACGCAATGCATGGAAAGAATTGGCTTTGGGGGCGGCCGGTGTGCTGCTGCTGGCCGGCTGCGGCGCGCCAGTGCAGGGCGGCAGCAATTTGGTAGGGGGCGAGGATGTGTTCACGTTTACCCGGGAAAACTTCCCGCGCATCGATGGCTCCACCTCGACTGTGCCTTTGGCACAGGCAATTTGCAGCGTGCTGCTGGACGAAAGCCGGGAGGATGTGGCCGATCTGACACAGTTTTCCAAAACTACGGCATCGTATGCAGCACTGATCTATGGGGGAAAAGGATCTTCTGATTGCGGCGGAGCCGGCGCAGAGTGTGCTGGAAATCAAAGCATCCCAAGGCTTTGCATGGAGCATGGAGCCGTTTGCCATCGAAGGGCTGGTGTTTGTGGTGAATGCAGACAACCCTGTGGATTCCCTGAGCGTGGAACAGGTGCAAAAAATCTATACCGGAGAGATCACCAACTGGAGTGAAGTCGGCGGTGTGGACGAGCCGATCACAGCGTTTCAGCGCAATGAGAATGCCGGGAGCCAGACCATGATGAAAAAGCTGGTGATGGACGGCCTGGATATGATGGAGCCGGAGAAAGAATATGTGATCGGCGAAATGGGCGCGCTGATCGAAGCGGTGCGCGGTTATGACAACAGCGCTGGTGCCATTGGATATACCGTGTACTATTATGCCAAAAAATATGAATATGGCGGACGGACTGAAAATTCTCCGGATCGATGATGCCGCCCGGTGCGGAGAGTTTCCGCAGCGGGGCGTATCCTTTTTTGAATCCGTATTATGTGGTTATGGCTGCCGATACACCGGAGGACAGCCCCTGTCGCCGTGTTGTATCGCTGGATCCTCAGCGATGCGGGGGCAATATCTGGTGGATCGCGAAGGCTATGTGGCTGTGCGCGATGTGGAGGAAAGCGCATGAGGACAAAGTGGATACGCAGGGGCGCAGCAGCGGTGCTCCCGGCGGCGTTGACGCTGACGCTTTTTGGCTGTGTTCCCTCCGGGGCGCCTCCGATGGATGCAAGCAGCGGTGTACACGCCGACTGGAGCGCGCTGGAGCCGTATACAGCGCCGCAGAACCAATATACCCGCCGCAGCGAGGAATTCATGGACACGTTGTGCCCGGCAGATGATTATGGAAACCTGATTCCCTTCCCTGGCCGCGCTGTTTCCAGCGACTGGATGGGAGATGTGTGGCTTTATGGCCTGGTGACAGCCCGGGGAGAAATCGTTGTGGATCCGGTTTACAGTGATGCGTACCAGTTGAGCTGGTATGACTATGAAAACAGCCGTGTGGTATATGAACCGTATCTCTACTTAACTAAAGTGCATTATGATGCGCAGGCCGGGCGGGAAGAAAAGGACATCACCGTGGCTGCACTGGATGGTTCCTGGTGCCGCAGCGGCTACAGCAAAGTGTTCGGTGTCAGCGAAGGTCTGCTGGTGGCCTGCACGGCCGACGCTCAGGTGGAAGCCATTGACGGCGCTACGGGAAAACTGATCTGGAGCAAGCGCGCGGAGGAACTGCACCTGCCTTTCGATGCTTCGGATTATGGGCAGAACGTCGATTTCAGCTGCGGCATGCTGAGTTATGTGGATGTGGAGGCACAGGTCAATTATTTTCTGGATGTGGCCAGCCAGCATCTGGCCTGTGTACCGTGCGGCGAGATGAGCTGGCCGGTGTTCTTCACCCACAGCCGCGGCAAAGCCGGCGAAATGCAGATGAATGGTTCCGTGTATTACGGCATCATTGACCGGACCGGCGTGTGGGTGACGCCGCCGCAGTTTTGTGCAGATCGATACCTTCCGCGACGGCCGGGCACTGGCCACGCTGCGCACTGGAGCGCGCGCCGTAATCGACACGGACGGGAATGTGCTGCATTCTGGCCGGAAGGCGAGGTGTTGGTTTTTGCGGAGCAGATGGGGATGTGTTATCTGAATGTTCGTGAAGCGGAGGACTATGTCATGGGGAATACCGCAGCTATCCGCAGTATGAGGTCATTTCCGCTTGCGACGGAGCGTTTGAAATGCTTAATGCCCCGATGCCGGGGAAAAGCTGGTTTGGCGCTATGATGATACGTACTGTATTTTTTCCGACCGGCAAGTCGCTGTGGGCCGGGGAACGCGGCAAACAGTAGTTCCCATACCGGAAGGCATGTTTTTTCCCACAGCAGTACGATTGAGAAGACCGACTGGTGCTGGAATTTGACAACGAAACCACCGGGGATACGCATGTGGGCTCTACGGCCTTTCCGGAGATACCCTGATTGCGCCGGGCACGTATCGTTCCATGGCCGCCGATTATGATGGGTGGAGCGGGGAGATATGTATCATAGGCTGGAGGAGCGGTGAAGAAGGCTATGATGCTTGACAGTGCAGGGCAGATGCGCTGGAGCCTGCCAGTCGGTGCAAGCTATCCACGCTGGTACGGTGGTTGCCTTTTGGTGCAGGATGCTTTCGGTACCATGCTGCTTGACACAGATGGAAATCTGTTGTTCCGCTATTTTGACGCTGGACGGCGACATTTAACCGATGAACGGTGGGCGGCACTGCCGCAGCCATGGATTGCGCAGTACCCTCAGGCGTGCCGCAGACGTGCGGCGCCTCGAGGGGTGCCGGGCGTTTCAGAAAAATGAGCAGCTTAAAAACGGGCGCGTGTGCTGCATCCGCTGTGCGGCGGATGCAGTTTTCTTTGAAGCGGCGCGCGAAAACAGGGGAACGGTGTCAAAACGGGGCGGGGAGCATAGTATGGAGAGCGGGGAAATCCCCCGGGAAAGAGGTAATACAATTGGGTATAACGAATTCCAATAAAGTCATCAATGTGGATCGGATTGACTGCTCCGGCTCGCTGCGGGTGACGCTGGCCCTGACGGCTGCGCCGGATATTATTTCCAATCCCACTGACATCGTGTTGGTGCTGGATCGATCGGGAAGTATGGCCGGAACGCCGCTGGCCAACATGAAGACCGGCGCTAAAACGTTTATCGGGATCATCGAAGAGGCGACGGGCGGCACGCAGGATGGGCAGATTGGTTCCGGCAGCCGTATCGGTATTGTCAGTTTTGCAGATACCGCGATTGCCAACACACAGCTGATCACATCCGTCGATACGCTGAAAAATGCGGTGAACGCGTTGACGGCCGGTGGAAGCACCAATCATGCGGACGCCTTTACCAAAGCGATGCAAATGTTTGATCCCGCGTCCGGGAATGCCAAGGTGATTGTGATGTTTACGGACGGAAATACCACAACAGGTGCGCCTCCGGAACCTGTGGCCGCTGCAGCCCGCGCTCAGGGGATCATCATTTACTGCATCGGGCTGGTGGGAGCAGACGGTGTGGATGTCAATACCCTCAACGAATGGGCGAGCGATCCAGATGCTTCCCATGTGGCCGTTACGCCGGACGCGGCGGAGTTGGAGCGCCTGTTTGCAAATTTGGCGGCTAATATTTCCAAGCCGGGCGCTACAAATATTATGATTCATGAAACAGTTTATTCGGATTTTGTCATCACAAATATTCTGCCACCCACTAAAGGTACAGATGGATGGCCACACTGCTGGATTCCCATTCGCTGCGCTGGACGATCCCGGAACTTGGATGTTTCCGGCGGTTCTCCGGCAATTGATGAGAGACAAGTTGCAGTATAGCATAGAAGGTATATGTTGTCAACTGGCCATATCAAACTTTGATATGTACCCCTCGCCATGGTCGTGGCAAGGGTGAGAGCTTATTGTGCCATGGGCAGTTCATAGGTAGCGCATTCGTCGATGCTGTCGATACCATTCAGGAATTGCTCCACATTAATGTAGAATTCAATCTTGACCCTATAGTCCCGGAACACCGAAACCTTCTTGATGATGTAGCCGCAGATCATTTTCTTGACCTCCATTGGGCTTTCATCAAAAATCTTGGACCAGGACACGATCCGGTTGAACTCGGCTTTCATCTCCTCGATCTTAGAGTTTCCATCATTCAGTTCTGCGGTAAGGGTCGTGATTCGTTCACTGGTGGACAGTACCTTCTGTCGGGTATCCTCCAGCATTTCAGTCAGCACATCTTGCGGCAGGGCGCTTTTCCCTTGGATCGCCTTCAGCACCTCGGCCTTGAGGGATTCATATTCCTTATTGGCCTTGGTGTTTTCGGCTCTGGCCCGCTGCAATTCCGATCGTATCATTGCCATCTGCTTTTGAACCGCACTTCCCACAATCATGTCGTTGGAAGCTCCCTGCATCTTGTCGAAGACCTGATGCAGCACCTCAGTGACGATCCCGTCCAGAATGTGCATTGTGTATCCAGTCTGTCCTGTACATTCCTGACGGCGCCGGGTCTTGTTGTAGCATACATAGCGAATACGCTTTTTATGGACCGGCGTCCCATCCGCAAGGCGGGCGGTTGTCCCGTTGGTAGTGAGCACCAGCCGGCCTCCGCAGTGGCCGCAGAAGATGTTCCCGGAAAGCAGGGATTGGCCTGCGGTATTCAGCGGTACTGTGCGCCGCTCTTTCCGCTCATTGGTCCGCTCCAGCATCAGTTTCTGCGCCAGGTCGAATTGGTCTGGGGCGATGATCTGGAGGGCTTCAAAGGGGCCGGCATAGGTTTCTCCGCTCCGAAGGATTCCCTTGTAGAGCGGGTTGTGCAGGATGCCCCCCACACTGGCGTCGTGCCAGTTTTGTCCCTTCCGATTTTTGATCCCGTGGTCGTTGAGGAAGTTGGCAAGGCGCCATCTGCCGTAACCGGACGAAATGCAGAGATCAAACATCATCCGGACGACTCTGGCCTCGTCCTCATCAATGACCAGCATGTACACCTCATGTTTGCGCTTGTTGAGGATGCCGCTCTTTTCCAGCCGGTACCCGTATGGTGCGTTTCCGCCACGGAACCGTCCTTCCTCTACCATCTGGCCAAGGGCCGTTTTGGTGCGCATCGAAGTTTTCTGGCTCTCTCCATCGGCCTGCCAGAAACGGATGTAGTTGGTCAGGCGGTCCGTGTGGGACTCAAACCGCTGCTCCCCTTCCTGTACACTCCAGACGCGGACGCCCTTTTTAGTAAACCACTCCACAACGAAGGGGGTTTCATCTGACTTGCGGCCCAGTCGGTCGAACATGAAGACAAGCAGAATATCGAACTTGCCCTGCTCCGCATACTTCTTGATGAGCTGCAGTTTATCGCGGTCATCGGCGCTGACTTTATAGCCGGATACGCCGGTTTCCTGCTCCTCGCCCACGATGACCCAGCCCATTTTCGCCGCAAAATCGTGGCAGGCTTTTCTCTGCATAGGGATGTCTGCCTGGTTGTTTTCATCGTGATCGACCTGCTTGTTGGTGGAAACTCTGTATAAACAATAAACTCTTTCAGCCATTGATATCCGTCCTCTCATGTTTTTTGTGTGAGAGGGCGGACACCCAATTCATTCTATTCGATTATCAAGGTTCCCGGCTTTCGCCATACCCATTATCTCACACTACGGCCAGAATAGCCAGGGAAATTGATAATCTTTTTGTAAATAAATCTGCAGTAAATGGGCTGGTGTGTTGGGTTATCCTGTACTTTGCTCAAAGTTTTTGGGCCTCATCAGTCTGCCAAAAGCGAATGTAGTCAAGCATGCGTTCTGCATCAACGCCGTCTATGATCTCTCCCTCATAGACGCTCCAAACATGGATGCCCTTCTTGGTAAACCACTCTGCGATGAATGGGGTTTCGTTGAGATTGCGTCCCAGCCGGTCATACATAAAGACCAGCAGGATATCAAACTCACCCTGCTCAGCAGCCTTTCTAATGCGCTTTAACTTAACAAGGTCATCAGTGCTGACTTTATAGCCGGACACGCCGATCTCCTGCTCCTCGCCAACAATGTTCCAGCCTTTTTTCTCTGCAAAATCGTGGCAGGCGTTCTTCTGCATGAGAATGCTTTCCTGATCCTTACCTCTGTATAAGCAATAGACTCTTTCAGCCATTTTACTGACCATCCCTTCATCAAATCTTCTGAATGCAAGACCTTCAGCAAGTCGTTCTATTTCTGGGGCATTGCATAGGCGCTCAGGAGCGTCTGCTTTACTAATACAGCAACTTCAGGATTTTCTTTTTCTGCAAAGCAGAGAGTGACTTTATAGCCTTGAACTGTGATGTGCATTTCGGGCGTCTCTTCGTCGATTCTGAGTACCCTGTTCATAGTAATCCTCCTAAAAATAAAGCATCGGCTATCCTAAAAAGATAGCCGATGCTTTTCAATTTCTAATTGTAACTGCTTAGTGGCGATAGTCCTTTTACAGAGTAGGTTCGATTGACTGCATACCGGTTTCCTGTACTTGGACGATATCCAATGTTGGCAGAGCCTTCAGATAATTCTCTACATTCCAGTATTGGACCCCATTTTCCATCTGCGCATCATCGCCGCGGTACAGGATATAGCGCCCCTGGATGGGGCCAAACCGCTGTTCCGTCCTCCGGCATTTATCCTCATCAATGAGGTGCCGGTATTGAATGGGAACCTGCTTACAGCTGTGTTTGATTTCAAATATCTCACAGCAGTTTTCTTTCTGGTCATAGATGACCATGTCAAACTCGCCAGCTTCAAACTGCAGTTTGAAAACACGGTGATCCTTGTCGGCTGCCTTCATGGTTTCCAGCAGTACAATATCTTCCATCATCCGGCCGCGGACTTCTTCAAGGATGCGGCCTGTGATCTGCGTTTTATCATATTCGCTGAGCGCTGAGAACTGCTCATCCTTCAACAAGGAATGGACAAGGGCCTGAGCCTGGCAATATCGCATTCCCGGCTGTGTGAAGAGAATATGTTCCACTGGTTCAATTCCGGGGTCCGCCGCTTCAATGGGACAATCCACAATCAACTCCAACGCGGTAAGATACTGCTTTATCTCTATGATGTGAGCAGTTGTGATACCGATGGACTGCTCCTCCTTGTTCCGGATATCCAGCAGTTCCATCAAACGCCGGGTGACCGCCTCAGTGTCAATGGCATCCAGAACCTCTGTGCGCTTTTGGGGATCGCGCTCTTTCCGCAGGTTTGCAGCAGTGAGCCGTAGGTCGTGAGAGGTGAAATCACCCGTCAGCACCGAGATCAGGAAACGGTGGTTCATGTCCTCAATGATCCGATTGATGGCTCCAGTCAGTTCACCGGCCTCGTATAAAGAGTACAGATGGCGGAAATGTCCTCCTGCCTCATAGCAAGCCAGGGAGTGCTGGATGTTCTTGCAGATTGCCGTGTCGATGTATCTTCGGGTTGACTCGTCATCCCGGAAGGATGCATCCTGAGCATTTACATCTTCATCATCAAAGGCCAGCTCTCCGGCGCGCAGTGTACCGCCATAACGGATGTACTCATCAATGCTGTCGATCCCGAGCAGACGGCTATACTCCCGATATGGGATGAAGGTCGTGTGGATGGACTTGGCCCGGTCATACAATTCTTCATCCATTGCCAGCCAGAAGCCCAAGGAGTCTGTACCAGACAGGACGATCTTCATTCCCATGGTGGCGAACACATCGGAAAAGAGGGCAGCCGAGTCGATAAAGTCCTCCATTAGCGTGACCTCGTCGATGAACACATATCGGAATCCCGCGTTAAACAACTTCTTGAGATCCCGGTTCATCATCGCCATATTGTCAGTCCTGCGGGCTTTGATGTATGCGATACGGCTCAAGTCCTCCTTTGTCATTCTGCCAATGGCCTGACGGAGCATGGTGTTTTTTCCAGTCTGGAGCAGGCCAAAGAGCAGACACACGCGGTCATGACTTCTGCCGTGGAGGTACATCTCCAGTTGCTCAAAGCAGTCGCGTGAGGCCAGTGCCTTTGATTTCTGCGCAACGGCAGCCAGTTCTTTGCCGATGGTTATATCGGTTTCGACACCTGATATTGATATGCTTTTCGGGCTGCTTCCGCTCACTTATGCGTCACCTCCTCGCCAATCACGCCCTGATATGTTACCGCTTTCTCAATTCCATTCTTCCGCCAGAAGGAAGTCACGGATATTCCGGTGCTTGATCCCGTTCCTGCTCATGTCAAACTCGTCGAGGGATACGACATACTTGGGGAAATTGTCCTGGATGCCATCGTATGCACCGAACTCCCGTTTCACCGTATCTTCAGAGGCCAGCAGGTATGTTACCTGCACATAGAGTTTTTCTCCTCTTTTTTCGCATACAAAGTCAATTTCTTTTTCTCCTGCTCTGCCTACTGTGACAACATAACCCCGTCGCAGCAGTTCCATGTAGACAATGTTTTCGAGGATCAGGTTGATGTCCTTCATGTTCCCGCCGAACACAGCCTCCCGAATACCGTGATCCGCAATATAATACTTTTCGTTGGAGGCCAGTATCTGCTTGCCCTGCAGGTCCTGGCGCTTTACCTGATAGAAGAGATATGCGTCACAGCAGTACCGCACATAGTTCAGGATGGTTTCTGCCGCGACAGTCCGCTGCTCATTTTTGAAAAACTTAGCCAGAGAGGACGCTGAGAAAACTGTTCCGACATTTGCGGTCATATACGCAATGATGCGCTCCAGCAAATCAATATCCCGAATCTTGTTCCGTTTTACGATATCTTTGAGCTGCACAGAATTGAATAGATCTGTGAGATACTGCCGGGAGGGTTCTTCCTCATACCGGAGGTTGGCCAGATAGGGCATTCCTCCGGCCAGCAGATATTTTTGAAAGCATTGCTGGATCGAATCGCTTGGTGCAATTGTGTGGTACAGTTCCAGGAATTCAGCGAAGGAGAATGGGTAAATCACAAACTCCACATACCGTCCGCCAATATAAGTGGCCAGTTCACCGGACAGCAGTTTTGCGTTGGAGCCCGTAATGTAGATATCGCAGTCCAGCGCCACTCGCAAAGAATTGACGCACTTTTCCCAGCCCTCTACTTCCTGGATCTCGTCAAAAAACAGATACGCTTTTCCCTTGATGCCCTCTGCCCGTTTTATGATCTCATCGTGCAGAGCCGTTGCGGTCTGCAGATGGGAGTACCGCATATCTTCAAAATTGATTGAGATCATCTGAGACGGGGCAACACCAGCCTCCGCCAGTTCCTCTTTGATCAGTTCCAGCATCACCGACTTACCGGAGCGGCGAATGCCGGTCATTACCTTAATCAGTTCGCCCCCAATGAAGGGACGGATGCGGTTCATATACAGTTCTCGTTTGATCATGATTGGAACGCCTCCTTTCTATCGTTGACCTCAGTATATCCCATTTACAACTGAAAATCAACCGATATAATCTAATTTTATCAGTTATAACTTATAAAATTAGTCGTATGTTGGCGCAAACACTGTACACAGCTTTTCAATTTCTCTCAAAGAAGCCCCCGAAGCACTCACTTTCCAGCTCAACGATGTCGACTATCGGTATCCTTAAACCATCAGTCAGGATCAGTACCTGATCTGCCTCATGGATTCTTTTCAACCTCCCGGTTGATACGATATACCGGCCGCCGTCTTTCTTTGCATCGGGCTGGAACCAGGTCACCGTGATTTCTGGCCGCTCTTTGATCCGCTCCAACAGCAGTTGCTGTTTTGAATCCAAAACAGTCCTGGCATCCTCGTCCAGCTCCATGCGCTGGTCGGTCAGCCGGGCCGTTTCCACAAGGGCGGCGCTGTGGCCGGACAGGGCCGCAAGGGCGCGAACTGGGCCGCACGGTCTGAGAGCGGCATTCTCGGGTGCTTGGCTGAGGCAGGATGCGGCAAGCTGATGATATCATCGTATGGTCCGGTCATGCTTTGTGACCTCCGATTTGGTGTTTCTCTCCTTGGCTGTGGCGCCGTCCTCCAGATTCAGCCCTTTGAGGATGGCATTCTTGCCAAAACGCTTTTTGATGTCCAGCATGGTTTCCTGGAGTTTTCTCTCCCGTGCATGGGCAGTGTCAGCCTCTTTTTTCTGCTTTTCCTTTGCCGAGTAGTCCGTAAACAGGTCAATCTGCTCCGGCAAATCCTCCGGCACAGAAGACTCGTCCAGCAGGTGATTGGCGCAGAGAGTCAGCCGGCGGGCCAGCAGGGTTTTATCTACGATCCGGTCATACAGGCTGGTGGCTGCCTTGAGCAGCTCCTCGCCGGAGGAAGTATATCCGTCCAGATTGACTGTACTATGAGCATGCTTGGGAATTTTGCGCCCATAGCGGTCCGTGGTGACCTCTCCGGTGTAGACTGTACCCTTGAGGTTTTCGATGTCATAGCCTACTGTGAGGACCAGTTGGTTGGTCGCAAGCCGCTTATCTACCAATTCCAGCGCCAGTGCATCGGCCATCTCCTGGATGACCAGCCTTGCCTTTTCAAATGGATATGGGTACTGCAGGATCTGCCCGGAGACGATGCTCTTGTTTTCTGGTTTGTATGCCTTAATGTCCGCAATGGTGCAGGGTTCCCAGCCCCAGGCATGGTCGATGAGCAGTTCTGCGTTGACACCAAACAGTTTATAGAGCAGTTCCTCGTTGTGGTAATCTGTAGGCTGCCCGATAGAGCACCGGGCAATGTCCCCCATGGTGTACAGGCCGTTGGCCTCCAGCTTGGCCGCGTAGCCCTTTCCCACCCTCCAGAAGTCGGTGAGCGGACGGTGGGGCCAGAAGGAGCGGCGATAGCCCATCTCATCCAGTTCTGCGATGCGGACGCCGTATTCATCGGCGGGGACATGCTTCGCGCCAATGTCCATGGCGACCTTGGCCAGATACAGATTCGTCCCAATGCCCGCCGCAGCGGTGATACCGGTCGTCTGCAGAATGTCGAGGATGATTTTCCGGGCAAACTCACGGGCCGACAGATGGTAGGTCTGCAGGTAGCTGGTGGCGTCGATGAACACCTCATCGATGCTGTATGGATAGATGTCCTCCGGTGCCACATGCTTGAGGTAAACACTGTAGACGCGGGTGCTCCAGTCAATATAGTGGGCCATCCGGGGTGGGGCCACGATATAGTCGAGGGCCAGGGAAGGATTTCGCCGCACCTCCGGGTCGTGAGAGGAAGCGCCGGTGAACTGCCGGCCAGGGGTATTCCGCTGCCGTTGGGCATTGACCTCCTTAACCCGTTGGATCACCTCAAACAGCCTGGCTCGACCGGAAATGCCATAAGACTTCAGGGAAGGTGTGACCGCCAGACAGATGGTCTTTTCAGTGCGGCTCAGGTCCGCCACCACGAGGTTGGTGTCCAGTGGATTCAGCCCACGCTCGATGCACTCCACACTTGCGTAAAACGATTTTAGATCACAGCAAATGTAGGTTCGCTCCTTCATGCTTCGGTCACCCCTTCCTCTTTATCTTCCGACGCATTTTCAAGACCATTATAGCACATTTGTTCTGGTTGTTCTATTGTGAAAAAACACCATCTTGCGCCCATTGGAAAACCAGCACAGAATGCTGTGATTTCTAAAGCGATATGCCTCCATATTTCTGCCGCAACTGTAAAAGAGAGCCGCCAGTCTGGAAACCGGCGGCTCTCTTTTGTCAGTCATTTTTTCTCTCTGCTTGTTCCTCCAGGGCAAGGAAATGGTCGAAGTCGCTTTCAAACATGCGATCCTGCACAATCCGGTATTTTTCAAACTCGCTCTCTGCGAAGGCTTTGGCGATCTCATGCGTCACCCGGCCGGTGTCGTGGAGGATCTCATGCTCATTGAATTCCAGGAAGCGATTCAGCCGCTGTGACCAGTCCTGCATGGTCATAGGGATATGGCGGCCTGCCTGGTATTCCGCATAGTCCAGGTACATGGTCACAATGCGTTCCAGCGCCTGCAGTTCCTCTCTGGAAAGATAGTTCTTAGCAATGGACACATCATACTTCTGTATTTTTCCGTTTGGATACTGCTCCCAGGAAGTTAAGCCCATGTGAGGTTTTTCAGCGTTGGCTCGCTCCACAATCAACTCCGCCGCAGTATGACGGTGGATCGCCCAGTGGAGTTTGTTCTGTACCTCGGAAAAAAACAGGCGTGTGGTTTTGGCTGATTTATCATAATCCAGAGCCGTGGCGTAGATGTCGGTGATCTTTTGGTAGAACTTGCGTTCAGACATCCGAATCTCCCGGATCTGCTCCAGAAGGTGGTCGAAGTATTCCTTGGTAAGTACACTACCCCCGTTTTTCAACCGGTCACTGTCCATGGCCCAGCCCTGAATGGTGTAGTCCTTAACGATGGTATTGGCCCACTTGCGGAACTGGACCGCCCGGTCATTGTTGACCTTGAATCCAACCGCAATGATCATCTGCAGATTGTAGTGCTTCACCTGGCGGCTAACCTGACGGGAGCCCTCAGTTTGAACTATCCGGAAATTCCGGATAGTTGCCTCCTCTGTCAGCTCACCATCCTCATAGATCTTCTGGATGTGCTCATTGATTGTCCGAACATCCACATCATAGAGAGCCGACATCATCTTCTGGGTCAGCCAGATATTCTCATCCTCATAGCGCATTTCCATGCTCTCTGTACTGTCACCGGTAGCGGCCACAAAGGTCAGGTATTCCGCTGCGCTGGATCGGATCGCCTGTTCTTGTTTATCGTTCCGCACTGCAACGCCTTCTTTCTTCTGTATCAATTCCATATTGGGCCAGCAGTTTCCGAGCTTCGGCTTCTCCCTCCGGTGTGATGAGGGCGGGATAGGTTCGCCCGGCAGCGTTGATCAGCCCTTCCTCTGAAAGTTTGTTCAGCAGGTCGTGGTCATAGCCCTTCCAGCATCGGCGGACAAGGGGATACTTTTCCAGTTCCTTTTTCTTGACCGCCCGCATTTCCGGTGTATCCCGTTCCTCCCAGGAGGTCAGGTACATCAGCATGAGGGTCAATTCCCGAATGGTTTTCTTCTGTTTTTCCGGCATTAGCCTGTCCTCCAATCTTTTTGACTTACTACCATCATATCACAGGACGGGCTGTTCGTCTATTCCACAATCATTCCGGGATATACATCGGACCACTCCGTATGCGTCATTACTCCGCTGCTGGGAGCGCAGTGGGCGAGAACGCAGTCCGCTGTCCAGTTGACCCATTCCGAGTTCACCAGAGCCTCTTGGTATTCCTCAGTCCAGCCACGGACTGTATTATGGACTTATTACATCATCATTCCTGTACATATTTCTTCGCCTGTTTCATCTTCCGCACCCATCATTCCTATAAAAGAGGACTCCATATACTCGTCATAAGCCCGTGCGTATCTCTCGTACTTCTCACCGCCGGTTTCTTTCAGAACGGTTTCATCAAATGTCCATAAAGGGTAGGAGCAGAACCCACTTTCTTTGTAGAGCCCAGTATCTTTAGCAAATCCACGATTGAGCAGCTGCGGCGCAAAGGGACAGTTGTTTATATCGACATATGCACTGTTTTTCAAGCCAATAAATTCTTCAAAAGATTTTGTAAGAATAGCGAACTGTTCTTTCTCATCTGCTCCTTGGATAGGCATATCAAGAACAATCGCAAGGCCAGGCAGTTCTTTGCCCATAAAATCATAAACCGTGTACAATTCCACCCTCGGCTCCAATATAACGGGCGTCTCAAAATAATCTTTAATTTCAAATGTCATTTTTTCCTCCTGATAACAAAATATCACCTATGCTCTACCATATATGTAAAATCGCTTTTCCCCTTTGTGTAGCCTATCTCTTTGCTCTTTTGGCGTCTTCCAATCCGTTCAGAATAAAAGACCAGGGAATGCTGGTTACCCACTCCCTGATCCATTGCGATTAAAAACCCAGTTCAGATATCTTTTCCCACTGGAGGATGTATTTCTGATCTATGATTCGATTCTCATGGTAATGCCCAAAAAACCAGTAGGCAAATTGGCATCGCTGACTAATCGCCTCAAGAAAGTCCGTCAGTTCATCCGTTCCATAGGATGGATTGAGCTTCCGCACCGCACCGCTGGGAGCGCAGTGGGTGAGAACACAGTCTACCGTCCAGTTGACCCGTTCCAGGTTTGCCAGAGCCTCTTGGTACTCCTCCAAGCTGGGCATTTCCTCGGCCCACCAGCTTACCCCCTTGACCCGAAACATGGACCGCATCCGGCGCATCAGCCAATACCGGTGTTCGAAGTCCGGATCGGCTGGATCGAGAACTCCATCCTGAATATCATGGGAGGCCGCACCGCCCATTGTGAACCAGGTGAGGCCGCCGAAGTCGAAGACCTGTCCCCGCATAAGGTGCAGGATATGCTCCCGCACCACATGGACCCGTCCGCCATTCCATTCTTTTTCTGGTAGAGTGTTCAGCAAGTCAAAATTCTCATGGTTCCCATCCACAAACAGGGTGGTGAAGGGCTTCTTGTTCAGCCAGTCCAACCAATATTGATCTTTCTGGCTTCCATCCCACAGCCCTCCAAAATCACCCGCGATGACCACATAGTCCTCCCGGCTCATCTCCTTCTGCTGTGGGAAGTATTTGCTCCCAAAGCGTTGGAAGTCGCCGTGAGTATCACCCGTAATATAAATTGCCATTCCATTGCACCTCGATTTACAGGGTCATTTGCTGCTGCCCTGGCAGTGGGGAGCTAATTTCTGCATCGGTTGCCGTGCGGACACCAGGACCGTTTCTGGTTTTCGTTGTCACCAGCAGGCCATCTTGAACAAGCTGCTCCATCAGTTCGCCCACGAAGCGGTTGGCAAGATTATGCTTGCCTTCTTTATCACAGAGCCTGTGTACAGAAAACTTTTGAGCGACATTTAAAGCAACTGGGCCTGTGATATACAGGTTTTTCCGTTTTGTCCGGCACCGTTCCAGGATTTCATGTGTGATCTCCTCGCGCTTGGTCTCCAACTGTGCCAGATATTCCTCATCAGTAATATCCCAATACCTCTCGTAGCAGTCGAAGCCATAGCAGCAGAACGATTTCGCATCCTTCAGTAGTTCTTGGATGGCTGGGATCTCGTCCATCTCTATAATACCACTAAAGTTCATCGGATGCAGGTATAACTCCTGCCAGCCTTTCGTAACGGTATCAGATGTGCTGTCCCCACCGGGCTGTAGATCCCAGCCCGCACTCTGGAACAGGCTGCGGCTTTCTTCATGAAATTTGGCGGCGTCAGTCTCAGCCGGCCAGCCGGAATCGAACTGATAGCGGCTGCGAATCCGGAAGTAAACTTTTCGGTACTCCACTCTTGCTTCACCTCGTTTTCCTATTCCAAGTGCTTTTTCAAACAATACCACAAGTAAGGCGGCAACATCTATTCACCAATACCAACAGAATAAATGTTCATAAATTGACCTATTCTACCGATATCCTTCCGCCAGACCGACGCTGACCCCAAGCGCCCAGTCAATCTGTTTCATCTCGGAGGTGTCCAATGCTCCAACCCGTTCTCTGAGCCTGGACTTATCAATAGTGCGAAGTTGCTCCAAAAGGATAACGGAACCACAGCTCAATCCATTCGCTTGCCTATTCAAACAAACATGTGTAGGCAGCCGCGGTTTTCCCATCTTGCTGGTGATGGGGGCTGCGATCACTGTGGGGCTGTGGCGGTTGCCTACATTGTTCTGCAGAATGAGTACCGGACGGATACCACCTTGCTCAGACCCGATAACTGGCCGCAGGTCAGCATAGTAAATGTCACCACGGCTGATTTCCTGTCTGCAATATGTTTTCACAGAATACACCTCCTCAGCATATTGGGCTTAATATCACAAAAATAGGGACCGCCTCCGCATCTCCCGCATCTGGTTGGAATGGCTGCTCATACGGCATGTTCCGGTCAGTAAACGGGTTTTTGGACAGAAGCGATCCCCATTGCTTCTGATATTAAGACTTCACATTCGTGTTGTCTTTCTTTGACGCTTGTATTCGACACTACTTCCCCAAGCGCAAGGAGACTGTGCCATTGGCATCAGCTCCGTAGGGCGACCATCTGAACCGCGGCTGGCTTCACCGCGTCATGGGACTCTCACCCCCGGCAGGATCTCTGTCGGCCGCCCTCATTGCTTGATCCCCATTTCGGTGGGGGCTGTGACTGGACGGAAGTATCATTATCCCTGGCGGAGTCATTGCGATACAGCTTGCCACAGGCTGTTTTTTGGACGGATGGACCCGCTTAGCACCTTATTTGGCCGTCGTTGATAGAGGGGAAATCCGGCAGGCTGTCATAACCGAACAAAAATGTATAGGTGACTTCGTTTGCAGCCTGTACCAGAACCTCTACAGGTGGTTTTCGCGCACCCTCCAGCGTCGCTTGCCCCTGTCCAGCAGGGGCCCCGTCAGGAAAGTATTCAGACAATCGGATATTCGGTTTTCAAGGAACAAGTGAGAAGCATTTCCTTCTCGCTTGTATAGGGGAAGATGTCGGCATTTTAATAACCCTCCAACTTCAATTTTCTAAAAGTTTTTTCAAAGACTTGAGAATACGGACTTTCCGTTTATGCACTGCAGGCTGTGAAACGCCAATCTCTCTTGCATAGTCAAGTTCACTTTGTCCCTTAAAAAACAACCCCTGTACCAATGCCTGATCCGCAGCAGGCAACGCTGAGATCGCTTGGTACAGGGCCTCTTTCTTCATTTGTTCAAGGATGATGTGTTCTGGGGTGTTGATAGCGTCAATAAACTCCCGGAAATTTTCATAGGCGCCATCCTGACTTCCGATCATCCCACTCGTCTGGATCTCATGGTCAAAAAAGCTCTGATCATTGTCCTTGATGTTCCACCGGGTTCTGCAGTAAGTGCGATAGACCTCCTCTGTCACCATAACTTCTTCATATTCCCGAGTGCAGGTGTTAAAAACAATAAGGGTAAACTTCCCGTTGGATTCCATGTGCCTTTCCTCCAAATTTCAAGATTTTGACGGCGAATCAAAATCTTGAAATCAGGGGTACTTGGCAATATAAGCCTCCCAGCCCATGCCGGCCCTCCCAGTGCCGGGCAGAAAAATAGCCGGGGACGCATTTCTGCATCCCCGGCCGATCCCCGCCGCCATATTGCGGCAGGAATACGGAGGCCGGGACACTTTATAGTGTCCCGGCCCTTATCAGCTGGTCCTATTCATTTTTGCGCATACCTGCCACTGTACTGAGTATAGCAGAGGCAAAGTCGGAAGGGAGTAGGGATTTCGTCGGTTTTTCATCGGGAATCAGTCGGGATAAAGTCGGGGCATCTCCAATTCTTCCTGAAGTTCCGGCACAGCATAACCAAAAAGGCAGAGAGACAATAAGAAGATCGCCTCGCGCTTCCGGTCATAGAATACGCTTCGCTCCATATTCAGCTCATCCAGCAGATCCCTTTCTGTGCTGTTGAAACGGTGGATAAATTGTTTGGTCAGGATCTCATAGTAAAGTTCACCCCCGGTCAGGGTATCGTTTCAGGCGGAGAAGGGCACGGTCGATCACATCCACCAGCATCCGGTTTTCCATCACACAGCAGACCCGTTCCTCAAACTCCTGCAGATCCATATCCGGGGCGAAACTTTGCAGATAGATAAGCCCGGTATCAGCGTCCTGAGCGCCCAGCTCCCAGGCATACTCATGCAGTTCCTCCACCCGCTCACTGAGGACCCACACCACATCCCGGTAGATTTTCAAAATCAGCTTTACCCGGTGATAGGCCAGCTGGCTGTCAAATCCAAGGGTCGCCATCTGCCTTTTACATTTCTGCAAAGTGGAACTTTCTTTTCTCATGCCATTCTCCTCCTCCCATGTTCGCTAAACTGCGAACAAAATGCATATAACAAAGCCTGTGAACATTGGTGCGGCTGCGCCCCTCTCTCAGGAGGGGGGCTTGCCGTACCAAACTTATATGAGATTGCGTGTTTCCAACCGAATACGCATGGCCTGCTTGGAGACTTGGAAGATCTGAGCCATTTCCGCAACCAACTGCTCATTGCTCCTGCCTGCACGCAAACGGTAAAAACTTCTTTTGATTTGCGGCAGGGGCATGAGGAGAGCCGTAGCCAAGGCATCCGCCTGCCATTCGACCAGACCGTGGCTTTCATCCAAAGATGTCTTTCCTTCATAGGCAGCCACATCGCCTGTGCCGGAGTACAGCTTCTGGTGCAGGACCCAGTGCCCCAATTCGTGAGCACAGGTGAACCGCAGCCTGCCGAGGAGCCTGTCCACACAAAGCCGCTCCTCCACCAGGATTGTTCCGGCCTTGACGGCGATCAAACGGTAGCGTTTTTCATCTTGGTCGTATAAAATAGCCGCTCCTTCATCAAAAATCGTTTCCCCAAGGATGCTCCCGTTTTTGCGTAGGCAATGATATTCCAGAGTTAGATCAAATTTGGTCTCTATGATAGTTTCAATGGGGACTGCCTGGGGAGGCCCGTCCAACAAAGCGGGATCATACTCTTGCAGGATCTTCCGTCCAATGGTTTCAATTGCGTCCAATCGATACTTTGGTACAGACAAGAAAATCCCCCCTTAGTTCTGGCGGTTCTGTAGCATTTCCATAAATGCTTTCCATTCTTCATCGGTAGCATCTACTTCCTTTGCCACTCTCAATGCTGCGCGGACGATGTCATGCTGGCGGATATAGTCAGGCAGATCGGCCGGAACTGTCTGCCTGGAATCTGCGGCCAGATCCAGCAGCATTTCATGCTCCTGCTTATCCAATTCCAGAAAAGAAGAGATCCGCTCTACAAATGCTCCCTCTGGCGCTGGCCGGCGACCCTGCTCAATATCACACAGGTACCCATTGGAGATACCGAGGTGTTTCGCGGTATCCCGGAGGTTTAATTTGGCCTCTTTGCGCCGTGTGCTGATGAAAGCTCCAAAGGTCACTGGTCTCCCTCCTTCATAGAGTTTCGCTGGTTTGCGAACATCTTGTTTATATTATAACTGGCACATCTGTTCGACACAAGGAACAAAAAAAAGAAAGCAGAGGCCAGGTGTTAAAATTCCATAACACCTGGTCCCTGTTTTAGAGAAACCTGTGGGCGATCCGCTTCATTTCTTCCACACACTCATGAGGTGCTATGATCTGAATCCCGCCCATAAATTTGAAGACCCAGCCGTAAAAGGTGCCGCTTGGGTCGACTTCGATGTTTGCAGTAAAGTGTTCCTCGTCATATGCACGGGTTGGCACAGCTTCTCCATAATGGTCTATAATGGTTTTCATCAGCTTATTCTCACAGAGCAGTTCAACAGAAACTGTGCGATCAGCAGCAAACATATCAACGATCTTGTTGGTGTAGCCCGCCACATCAAAGCCTTCATTGGGTGTAAAGCCGGAGGGAAGTATCTTGATCCCCGACAGGCGGTCTACTCGGAAGTGGGCCATCCGCTGGTGTTTGTGAGAAAAGCCAATCAGGTAATAGTGGTCATTCTTCCATTCCAAAGCGTAAGGGTCCAGTTGATAGAGGTAACCGCCATGCTTGAGAACTCGTTTTTCTCTGGCGTATATTCGTAATACTGGAACTGGATCTGTCGCTTTTCCAAGATTGCCGTTTGGATGGCATCAATGATGTAATAGACTTGCTCATTGTCCGGTTTCACCCGGCTGGACAGGCTGGCGAGCTGCCGAAGCTGCTCTGCCTGATGTGTGCTGGTCAGGCGGCATAATTTCTGTACCAGTTCCTCGGATTTCCTGGCAGAAATGATCTTCGAGGATGCTACTGCGTCTGTCAGCATTTTCAGTTCTGGATACTCAAACAAGCGGCTTCCCATAAAATATTGGTTTTGGGTACTCTTGACCACCACAATATCAATTCCTGCATCGATCAGAGCATTGGTATCTGCGTAAACAGTCTGCCGCACTGCCTGAATTCCTTTTTCATTCAGATGGGCAATGATGTCAGATACTGTGGCGGGATGGTTTTCATCAGTCCGCTCATAGAGAAACCGGAGTAATTCCAGTATCCGCATATTTGTTGAATTCTGCATACTTCACCTCCTCGATTTTCGAAATGGCCTATTTTGTCTGGTGACCAGTCCCAAAGACCAGGATCAGGGCAACAAGACAGAGAAGCAGTCCAATCCAATTCCGGTCCACGATCAGCTTGATTACCGCCGCAAGCAGCAGACCGCCCACCAGGAGCACAACGCCGTTCATTCAGCGTCCTCCCGAGGCATATTTCCCCATGTGGATGTCCAGCACCTCTCTGGGCGGCTGGATCAGCGCGTCCTCATACTGGCACTTCCACTGAATCTCCCGGCTCATCTGGCCATCCGCAACGCCGTCTATGGTTTCCCCATCCTGAATGGGGTTATCATGCTCCAATATGTACGATGCCACATTGTAGGCGTGGTTTACCACCCAGTTGGGGTCCATGTTGTGGAAGTGGTACTGGAGATCCGGCAAAAACAGGGTGCTCATGCCCACCGTGTCGATGAGCATATCTTCGGTGCCCTCAATGTTGAAGAAGCGGACATTGACGCCAAAGCGGATGAACCGATCCGGCCCCTCGATCTGATGGGAGCGCACATCCTCCGCCAGAAACAGCTTGCCGCAGTTCTGGAAATAGAACGCCTCACAGGTGGGGTACAGCTCCGCCAGAGCCTCCAAAAGTCGACATCCAGGTTGGCACGCTCCAACGCCGGAAGCGCCGCTGCCAGCATATCGGTGGCCACCACCTGATACCGGCACTCCCGGAAGATCCGCTCCCGGTTCTCCTGGCAGTCCCACATCTGGCTCATGAGGAAGGCGTCGAAGCCTTTGCCCTTGAACCTGTCACATTTCATCACCATCAGCTGCACCGGGCATTTGCCGTCCTTGAACTCTGCAATATGCTCCTGTGTGGCAAAGCCGGCCATTTGCTTATCATAACAGAAGCACTCTGTTGATCCAATGTGCTTCTCTATCACGGCAGTCATTTTTTCTTTGTCTGGCATGTCCACCGGCTCTTTGAACAGCATCTGAATGAGATAAGGGCCTCCGGGCTGGGAGCCTTTTTTATCATCCAGGTTTTGCTGGAAAAGTTGATTGCTCATTTGGTTTCCTCCTTATTCTCAGGGAACAGCTTCCACCGAAACTCCAACTCTTTCTGGACGAACTCTTTCGGCAGACCCCGGGGATTGGCGATGAGATACCAGGCCCGAAAGGTGCGCTTCTCTGGGTCTGTTTCCTGCCGGTAGAGCTGATAGCCCGCCTCATCCTCCTGCGTCCACTGTCCTGTCTGCCGCTTGGCCTGCACAAAGGGCTCCACCACCTGGTCCAGCTCCTCTCTGGTGCGGCTTGAGGCCCAGGCATGATCCACATCCTTGGCATGGGACTGGTAGAACAGCAACTTTCCGGTATGGGTCTTCGCCTTGCACTCCGGCGTTCCGCGCAATTCTGCCTGACGGCGGTACTCCTCCATCTGCTCCGCCGTTCCGTACCGTTCCACCATCTGCTCCCGCACATAGATGAACCAGCTGTAGTCCTCCGCCTCGGTGAAGGGGGCGCAGACCGGCTGTAATGCCTCCACGGGGTCTGCCTCGAAGCGGTCGATGAAGTCGAAGTAGTTGGCTTTGATCAGGGGCAGAAAGGTGTCCAGCAGCCCGGTGTTCAGCCGCAGGTCCTCTGTCAGCATCCGAAAGAATGAACCGCCTGTTGTGGGTTCAATTCTGAAAGAGTAGAGGTAGTCATCTCCCTGCTTTATGATACAGCTGAAGCCCACCTCCACATTCCCATGGCCGATTTCGTAGTCTATGTAGTCCAGCCCTTTTCCTCCAGCCCCAGGCCGTTCCATAGGTAGTCCAGAAACTCCTGAAATATATCTGCCGGGCGTTTTTGCTCCACGGTCTCCACCCCCTGACGAATTCTCTTTAATAGTCAAGCAGGATAGGCACCTGCTGTTCCTCGGCAAACCGCATGGCACGCCAGAACATGGAGAAGGCAAACTTGGCAAGAGATTGGGTGTCATACCGGGTGTGTTCGGGATGTCCGCCTTGCTGTACTGTCCATCTGCGGCCAGGGTCCCGTCTACCGGGTATCCCTCGGTGTCTGCCCAGCCAAGGATAGTGTCCTCATCGGCCTGCCATGCCAGCTGGTTCAGCTTCGCCAGCTCTTTCCGCAGTCCGCCCAAGGCGGGC
>VOFH01003576.1_pt1 | contig 22229 bp, 43 predicted proteins | sample 5384091 | NCBI WGS metagenome assembly VOFH01 (sample SAMN12384727, study PRJNA508395) | human gut metagenome | isolation source: healthy gut G | host: Homo sapiens
GTAAGATCACGCTCCATTTCCGGGTCTGCAGTATGTAAAATCGGTCAGAATCTGCTCCAGCATGCTCTTCGTCTGGCCGTAAGGATTGGTAATCGCTCCCTTCGGGCAGTCCTCAGTAATCGGAACGAATGCCGGATCTCCGTACACGGTGGCGGAAGAGCTGAAAATGATCTTTTTCACGCCATGGGTTCTCATCACGTCACACAGGACAAGCGTGCCGGTAATATTGTTATGATAGTATTCCAACGGCTTTGCCACGGATTCCCCAACCGCCTTTAAGCCCGGCGAAATGAATTACCGCGTCTATCGTCTCTTTGCTGAAGATCTCTTCCATGGCGTCTTTGTCCAGTAAACCGCCTTATAGAAGGTCACGTCTTTTTCCTGTAATCTGTTTTACCCTGTTTAAGGATTCCTCGGAAGAATTGCATAAATTATCGACAACAACGACTTCCTGTCCCTGATTCAACAGTTCCACACATGTATGGCTTCCGATATATCCGGCGCCTCCGGTCACTAAAATTCTCATTTACTTTCCTCCCTGCCATCCTTAATATTTACGCACAATCGCTTCCATATCGGCCCATTTCTTCTCCATGTCTGCAACAAGGGCAAACTGGGTTCTGGTTCTGTCCAGGTTATGGTTCTCACGGCTGATGCGGAAATACGTATCTCCCTGCAGGAAATCCGTCAGGAAACGCACGCCGCATTCAAAGGTCATAAGCTTGGCACCCATCGGAAGCATATCGCGCCCGCCTTGGTTAAGCTGCCCTGGCAGCCTTCTAAGAAATCCTTTGTATATATCTCAAACAACGGAAGGGAAAGGGACACAAGACTTACATCCGGCTCATCCTCGTCGGCTGTATTGGCTCCGAACCGGATGGAATCACCGAAATCGAAAATGGACAGCCCCGGCATAATGGTGTCCAGATCGATGATACAGAGAGCCTCTCCGTAATGTCGTCGATCATAATATTATTTAATTTCGTATCGTTATGGGTGACGCGCAGAGGAAGCGTCCCCTCCTTCAGCATATTCATGGCAGCTCCTGCCTCATCGGCGCGGTCCATGACAAACTGAATCTCTTTCTGCACCAGATGAGCGCGTCCGCACACGTCCTCTTCCACCGCCTTCTTAAATGTCTCCAGACGAACCGGTGTATTATGGAAGTTTACGATCGTCTCAGTAAGCTCCTCCGCCGGATATTCGGCTAACTGGCGCTGAAAATGGCCCAAAGGCCTTGCCGCTCTGGTAAAGTCATCCGGATTGCGCACCTTGTCAAAACAGGTGGCTCCGGAGATAAATAAGTAACCTCTCCAGTAATTTCCGTCGCTGTCTGTCACGTAATCCTTGCCGTCCTGGATTTTACGATGTTTAATGTCTCACGGTACGGATCACCGCCCTGTGCGATGATTTTCTCACGCAGGAACGAAGGGACGCCGGCGATGTTTCTCATCAGAGACACCGGATCGGTAAAGATTTCATGGTTAATTCTCTGGAGTATGTATAGATTTTCCTTTCCCCGTCTCTGCATACCAGCCGAAACGTGTCATTGATGTGACCGCTTCCGTAACGTTCCCAGGAAATCGGTTCCCCTCAAAGCTTAAAAGGCCGATGGCCTCCCTGATTTTACCACACTGTGCGTCTCCCATCACGCTTCCTCCCATAATTTTTCTGGATAGAATCCTGGCTTCCTTGAGCCCTTTATGGCGTTCACAACCGTTTCCTTGTCCTCTTTATAAGTAACTCCATACCAGCGGTCGATGCTCTTAAGCACCGTCACGTCTGCTTTTCCTCTTTTAACAGTTCATCTACCACGAAGGGCAGGAAATACTCGCATTTGATCGGATTCTTCGGCAGTTCCCGGTCTAAGAAGGCGGCGAATCTGGCGTCGATCTCCTTTAACACGCTGGCCGTGAAGCCCCACATGTTCATGGATACGATCGTCTCCTCAGGAAGCTCCGTCCATGTAGCACCGTCGTCCTCCGTAAATTCTGCGATGTCGCCGTGTTTTTCGATTCTCGTCCTCTCATGGATGTCCACCAGGCGGCTGTTCTCGTCCGTCGTGCAGACGCCGCGCGCCACATGTCCGTTCTCTGTCAAAGTATTATAAATCTTGTAGCCTACCATTGTGTACTGATACTTTCGTTGTCTGAATATTCAACCAGCTGGTCATAAATGGATTGAAAGGCGCTCTTGCCATAGTAATCATCGGCATTGATCACTGCAAACGGTCCGTCTACCGCATCCTTGCAAAAGACAGGATCGCATGAGCCGTTCCCCATGGCTTCACACGGCCTTCCGGTACGCTGTAGCCCTCAGGAAGCTTATCGAGTTCCTGGAACACGTATTCCACCTGCACGTATTTTGCCATGCGGTCTCCGATCTGCTCCTTAAACTCCTGTTCGATGGCTTTCTTTATAATAAATACCACCTTCTCAAATCCTGCTTCCACCGCATCGTAAATAGAAAAGTCAATGATCTTGTTACCGTATGGGTCCACCGGGTCGATCTGCTTCAGACCGCCGTAACGGCTCCCCATCCCTGCTGCCATAATTACCAGAACTGGTTTCTTACTCATCGCAACTGCCTCCTTCGAGAATTTCATACACTTCTTACTAACTCCAGTATAGTGAATATCCAGCAAAATATATTTGCACTATCTGTTATTTTATTTTGCATTATCGTACACATTTCACTATTTTACCACAGAATGTGATATACTGTAAACACTTAGCGAGGTCTTTTTCACGAAGGGAGGCAGTCATGGAATACAAGAGCACGGTGCTTCGGCCCAGTGCCGTTGTACACAGAGTTATTTCCATACACTATTTTGAATACATGAGCGATTTCTCATTTCGGAGAGAGTCACGATTTCTGGGAATTCGTCTGTGTGGACAAGGGGAGTGATTGACGTTATGGCCGGTGAGAAACGGATTCCTTTAAAACGCGGGAATATTATTTTCCATCAACCGGGAGAATTTCATAACATTATCACCAACGGCGAAGTGGCGCCGAATCTGGTGGTCATCGGATTTGAGTGTCATTCCCCTGCATGAAGGCGTTTGAAGGAAGATACTCACTGTATCAGAGACGGAACGGAACTGCTGGCAAGAATTATTATAGAAGCCCGCAATGCGTTTTTCCGGTCGGATGGACGACCCATATCAGGAAGAACTGGTACGGCAATCCTTCTCCCCTTGCATTCGGAGCTGAGCAGATGATCGCCAATTATTTGGAAGAACTGATCATTCATCTCTACCGCAGATATTTCGAAAATCCCGGGCAGTTTAAAACCAGGCGGCAGCCGGAGGCACATTAAGAGCGACGCCTACAACCGGATCATCCGCTACATGGAGGAACACATCGGAGAGCGGCTCTCCCTTGACACCATCTGCCGCGATACGCTGACAGGGCGTTCCCAGCTCCAGAAAATCTTTCGGGAAGCGCATGGGTGCGGGGTGATCGACTATTTTTTCTTCCATGAAGATTGACACAGCCAAACAGCTGATTCGAGACAATCACTTAAATTTCACCGAAATATCGGACCGGCTGGGCTATACCTCGGTACACTACTTTTCCAGACAGTTTAAGAAGCTGACGGGGATGACGCCTTCCGAGTATGCCACCTCCATTCGGCGCCTGTCAGAGTACAGTACATTTGAAACAGGAAAGAAGAAGGCTGACAGAAAGATTGAGAAATACAGAATATTTGCTTTACGTCAGAAAGGAGTTATTATGTCACAGAACAGAGAATTACCACCTAACATTGTCCTCATCATGACCGACCAGATGCGGGGGATTGTCTGGGCATCGCCGGACATCCCGATGTCAAGACGCCCTATCTCGATTCCATCGCTGCAAAAGGAATCCTGTTTGATCACGCCTATTCCGCGTGCCCCAGCTGTGTTCCGGCCCGGGCCGCACTGCATACCGGCATGAGACAGGAGCACCACGGCCGTGTGGGATACCAGGATATGGTAAACTGGAATTATCCCCATACCATGGCCGGTGAACTGGCAGCCGCCGGCTATTATACCCAGTGTGTGGGGAAAAATGCACGCATCCTCCGCAATTTAATGGGGTTCCACAATATAGAGCTTCACGACGGTTATCTCCACGCCTACCGCGATCCGGCAGCTGCCTGGGAAGAGTCCCAGAAGCAGGCGGATGACTATTCTACTGGCTGAAACAGGGCTGGGAGCCGTGCGGATGTGACGGACACCGGCATGGAATGCAATTCCTGGTCTCCAGACCCTGGATTTACGAAGAGAAATACCATCCGACCAACTGGGTCAGCACGCGCTCCATCGATTTTCTAAGGCGACGTGACACGTCGAAGCCATTTTTCCTGATGGCCTCCTAAAGGCCGCACCCGCCGTTCGATGCACCGCAGTATTATTTCGATCTGTATCGGGATAAACAGCTGACACCGCCGGCAGTGGGGGACTGGGAAGATGAAGATTTTACAGGGGATTACCAGCGTCTGGGAAGAATCTATGATTCCGCGACCGGCCCTGTGGACCCGGAACTGATCCGCCAGGCCCAGATTGGTTACTATGCCTGCATTACACATTTAGATCACCAGATCGGGCGTCTGATTCAGGCACTGGTGGAGTATAAGCTGATGGACAACACCATCATCCTGTTCACCTCGGATCACGGCGAGGAGTTGTGCGACCACCATTTGTTCCGTAAGTCCAGGCCTTATGAGGGAAGCTGCCGCATACCCATGCTCCTTTCCGGCCCTGAGAGGCTGATACATGCGGCCGGGCACCGTATGCCACAGTGTGGCGGAGCTCCGGATGTGATGCCGACCCTTCTCGACGCAGCCGGTGCTCCCATACCAGAGACCGTGGACGGAAAAAGTATGATCCCGAATCCCGACGGAACGCTCCCCGTGATCCGGCAATGGCTTCACGGAGAACATGAGGCGGAGTCAACTCCAATCATTTCATTGTCACGGAACACGATAAATACGTGTGGTACTCACAGACCGGCCGGGAGCAGTATTTTTAATCTCGACGAAGACCGGCGGGAACTGCACAACGGCATCGCCGATACGCAGTATCAGGAACGGATCGGGCTGCTGCGCGGATTGCTGATCGAGGAGCTGAAGGAGCGGGAGGAAGGTTATTCCGATGGTCAGAGACTGATCACAGGAAGGGAGACCACGGTACTGCTTCAGTCCGTGTTTGGAACCATCTGACCCGCAGGCGCTCTCGTTTTTAAAGTCTCCTCTCAACCCGCTCCAGTCCGGCGTTCAGCACAATCGCCAGTCCGGCCGACAGCACGGTTCCCCAGAGTATTTTTACTACATTCAGCGTCCGCAGGCCGTCAAAAAGAATTGTGCCCAGACCGCCGGCGTTGATGGTGGCCGCGATTGTGGCGATACCTGTCGTCGAGACGATGGCAAGGCGAATTCCGGTAAAGACGGACCGCTTTGCCAGAGGCAGGCGGATCTTTAACAGGATCTGCATCGTCGTCATCCCCATCCCCGCAGCCGCTTCAATGACAGAGGAATCGACTCCGTTGAGCCCTGCCGTAAAATTGCGCAGAAGCAGGTACTGGTTATAAAGGGTAAGTACAATCAATGCCGTTTTCGTTCCCAGCCCTGTGACGGGAATCAGCATGGCGAACATGGCCAGGCTTGGTATGGAATAGATGACGGAAAACAGATGGATCAGACCATTCGACACCGTCTTAAAATACATGGCGCAGACCGTCAGCGCGGCTGCCAGAATCAGGGAGAGCACCAGCGTAACAGCAACCAGCATTAGATGCTGTCCCAGCGCCCCATACAGTTTTTCGGGATATTTAAGCGCATATTCAATCAATGGTCATCCTCCAGAATTCTTCCTGCTCCCTGGCCGAACGGATCAGGGAGGCTACAAAATCATCCGCCGGATTCTTCACGATACGGGCGGGGTATCGAACTGCCTGACCGTTCCCTCATTCATCACAATCACGCGGCTGCCCAGTTTAAATGCCTCATTGATATCGTGAGTCACAAACAGGAAGGTCTTCTTAAGCCCACCGTGGATTCGAAGGGAGTTCATCCTGCAGCTTCATGCGGGTTATCGCATCGATCGCTCCAAACGGTTCGTCCAGAAGCATAATCTTCGGATTTACTGCCAGCGCCCGCGCCAGCCCCACCGCTGCTGCTGACCTCCTGAGAGCTGGGAGGATATCGGCGCTTAAATTCCTCCGGCAGAAGTCCCACCAGATTTAACAGCTCGTCCACCCGCTCATCCGTCTGCTTTTTGTCCCAGTTAAGCAGTTTGGGAACAACGGAGATGTTATCTGCTATGGTCATATTGGGAAACAGACCGATCTGCTGGATAACGTAACCGATTCGTCTGCGTACTTTGACTACATCCACCGTAGATATATCCTCGCCAAACAGAAAAATCTTTCCTCTGTCGGCTCATATAAGCGGTTCACCATCTTCAGCAGAGTGGTTTTTCCGCTTCCCGATGAGCCGAGAATCGTGATAAACTCGCCTTCCTCGATGGTCAGACTGACCCGGTCGACCGAAGGGAGGGCAGCATTATTAAATTTTTTCGTTACATTCTGAAATTCAATGGCAGTCTGAGACATGAGTCCCTCCTCTCCTTAGTTTAGTGAATCGTAATATTCCCGGGCGACTTCCTCGTATTCCCGCTTGTCCACGTCGACCTCCGCGTTTAACGCGGTAACCGTATCCGTGTCCAGAGACGCGCTGATCTTATTCAGAATATCTGCAATCCCCGGATTCTTTTCGAGTACATCGTCACGAACCACCGGAGCCAGATTATAAGGCGGCCACACCTGTTTGTCGTCCTCCAGAAGCATGTACTTGTCCTTCTGTGCCAGCTGACCTTCTGTCGTATAGGCAGGCGCCACATCGGCTTCTCCGTTTAAAAGAACCTCATACTTCAAGCCGCCGTCGTATACACGGCTGGATTTCCAGTCGAAGGCTCCGTACTTCTGTTCCAGTGCCGGAAGACCATCCTCCCTCGCGTCAAATTCTCCCTGGGAGGCGAAGCGCAGCTCTTTGGCATGCTTCTGCAAATCAGAAATGGTACGGATTCCCAGCTGTTCTGCCACATCCGTCCGGATCACCAGTCCCTGTCCGTCGTTGGCTTTCGAATAATCCAGCCATGTCACCTGGAAACGCTTTTCATATTCATCCTTAACAGTCCGGTATACTTCTTCCGGATCCGTTATCATGTCCATCTGTAAAATCGAAAGCAGACCAGTTCCCGTATACCCGGATACAGATCAATCTCATTATTAATCAGGGATGTATGAACGACCGATCCCGCAATATCCTGTTTTTCTTTCCACCTTATAACCGGCATTCTCAAGGGCCAGCGCATAGATTTCCGAGACCACCCGGCTCTCAGTGAAATCTTTGGAGCCCACCCGGATGACATCCTTCCCGGAAGGAAGCCCCGCACGCAGTCAGGCTTGCCGCCATCACGGCGGTGAGCACCAGGGCTGCCGCTGTTTTTTATACTGCTGTGTCGTTTTAATCCACTACTTCTTTTTTTATTCTGTCCTGTTTTTTAATCCATCGTATGCTTTTATTCCATCCTGTTTTTTTCATAAAAATTCTCTCTTTCTTTTTTGTTTCTGCCATCCCTGATGCGGCATTATCCCCGCTGTTTTCCTTCTGTCTAAAGTCTCCCGGCCTTTCTCCTCCCCCTGATTCTTCGTTTCGGTGCAGTCTGAAGATATGGAGTCATCATTTTCTCGATCCCGTCCAGAATCGCTCCTGATACAAGAGACAGCAGTGCCACAGAGATTCCCCCACCAGGAGGAAATCCAGGCGGTTTAGTCCCAGCCCGGTAAAGATCAGGCCTCCGAGTCCGCCGGCTCCGATCTTGGCAGCAAAGCAGCGCTGGCCACGATCTCAATCATGGCGGTCTTTACACCTGTCATAATGAGTGGAAATGCCATCGGAAACTTCACGCGGTACATCACCTGTTTTCTGTCATCCAAGCCCGCTCGCCGTTTCCAGCATAAAATCCGGTACTTCCGTCAACCCTGTAACTGTATTGAGCAGGATCGGCGGAATTGCCAGCAATACCAGTGCGACCAGGGCCGGCTTCACTCCCGTCCCCAGAAACGGAATGAGCAGAATCAGAATCGCCAGGCTTGGAACGATACGCAGCGTCTGGAACGTACCTGTCAGCCATTTTTCCAGCCTGGGAGACCGGACGCAGACATATCCTGCGGATATTCCCAGAATCACGGATATTGCCAGCGCCATCAGGCTGATCGCCACGTGCTCCCGGAGTACGGTGAGATAGTCGTCCATATGGCTGCCGAAATACTCCCCAAATTAATGATATCGTATCAATCCCCTCCTTTCCTATAGAAATTATAGGAAAAACCATTGACATTCTTAACTGTAATCACTATAATAACAGTTAAGAAACTGTAACTATTTTTATTACACATCTTATTATACGTCAGGAGGCAAAAGTTTGCAAGTACAAAATGGTTATCTCGGAACATATTTCTCTGCACAAAGTGCCGGTATCTACCGTTTTCAGTTTGATTCTGATACCGGTATCATAACCGAACCGGAATTGTATTATACAGCACCCGATTCCAAATACTTATCCCTCTCCCATGGGCTGCTTGCATCCCCTGCTGATCAAAGAGGGAGAGCAGGCGTCTGCCTGATTGACACTACAGGAGAGCGCCCGCTTCTGGCAGGTGAATTATTTGAGGAGACGAAAAGCGCCTGTTACGTCATTCAGGATGACACATTTATCTACACAGCAAATTACCATGAGGGAAGTATCCTTATTTACCGGAAGGAAGCCCACGCCATCTCTCTTAGCAAACGCATTGAGACCGGATATCAGGCGGGCTGTCACCAGATTCTGCTTCACGGGCATATCATGATGGTTCCCTGCCTTCTCCGCGACCAGATCCTGCTGTTCGATATGGACCGTGATTTTGCCCCGGCAGGTTCCATCACATTCCCACAGGGAACCGGGCCAAGACACGGAGTCTTTGACCGGGCTCACAGGCGTTTTTTCCTCGTCAGCGAGCTCTCCAATGAACTATTCCTGTATGAAGCCGGAACTGGACCGCAATTTACATTAAGAAGCGTACAAAAGATTCTTCCGGAGGGCAGAGTCTGGTCTCCGGCCGCCGCCTCAGCAGCTGTCCGGTTATCCCCTGATGAACGCTTTCTCTATCTGTCAACCCGTTTTGCAGATCTCATCACGGTTTACCAGTTAGATGGCTTTCAAGCTGTAAAGATCCAGCAGACGGAAAGCGGCGGCTCCCATCCCAGAGATTTCATACTCACCGGCGACGGCCGATTTCTGCTCGCAGCCAACCGCTATGAAGGCGGACTGGCGAGCTTCCGGATAAATCCCGGCACCGGTATGATTACCGGGCTGTGCTCCAGAATCGCTGCTCCCGAAGCCGTAGCGGTGGTCCTTGACGGGCCCCATACCCTTTGAAAGCAAAAAGCAAAAGAACCTCAGAAATGAAGAACCTCATAAAAGAAAGGACGTACCCCTATGAATGAAAATTTAAAGAGAACAACACCGGAACATGAGCTTTTGGATATCGGCCTGATCGGTTTATCCGTCATGGGACGCACCTGGCTCTGAACATGGCCGATCACGGCTTCCGGGTGGCCGGTTATAACCGCAGCCCTGAAGTCACCCAGAAGGTCATGGAAGAATACCCCATCCTAATCTGACACCATTTTTCAGTCTCCCGGAACTGGTATCCGCTCTGCGAAAGCCCAGGAAAATCATGGTAATGATTCAGGCCGGTGCTCCTGTAGACGCTGTGATTGACCAGCTGATCCCACTTTTTAGAGGAAGGCGATTTTATCATGGATGGAGGCAACTCCTATTTCGGGAGACACGAACCGCCGGGCCGCGCTGCTGAAAGAAAAGGGACTGCACTACCTAGGCGTCGGCATTTCCGGAGGTGAGGAAGGTGCAAGGTTCGGTCCTTCCATCATGCCGGGCGGCTCCCGTGAAGCTTACGAAGCTGTGGGCCAGATCCTTCAAACCATTGCCGCAAAAGCTGACAACACCCCTGCTGTGCCTATATCGGTCCTGACGGCGCCGGGCATTACGTGAAAATGGTCCATAACGGCATCGAGTACGCCGATATGCAGCTGATCGCAGAATCTTACCTTCTGCTCAAATATGTCGGCGGCTTCACCAACCGGGAACTGGCGGAAATCTACCGTACCTGGAATGAGGGAGAGCTGCACAGCTATCTCATCGGCATTACCGCTGATATCTTCCTCGAAGCCGACGACATGGCTGACGGAGATTTAATCGATCATATTCTCGACAGCGCAGGTCAGAAGGGCACCGGCCGGTGGGCCAGCATCGAGGCTTTAAGACAGGGTGTGGATATCTCCATGATCACCGCCGCCTGCAACGCCCGCATCATGTCAAACCATCTGGAGCGGCGGCAAAAGCCTCCTCCCTTATCGCAGCCCCTGTCATCACGGCTGCCGGGGATAAGCAGGCTTTCACAGAAATGGTGCGTGAAGCACTTTACATCAGTAAAATCATCGCCTACGCCCAGGGCTTTTCCCTGATGCAAGATGCCTCCCGCCGTTTTGGCTGGGATTTAGACCTCGGCAGACATTGCCTCCATCTTCCGTGCCGGCTGCATCATACAGGCTGAATTTTTAAATGATATCACCAGGGCCTTTTTAAAGGCGCCGGATCTGGAGAGTCTGATCTTTGACGATTTCTTCTTATCCCGCATCAACCGGTATCAGGAGAATTTAAGAAAGACAGCGGGTCTGGCCGTCTCCTCCGGCCTGCCTGTTCCCGCCCTCTTCAATGCCGTATCCTATCTCGACAGCTTCCGCACAAAGACGGCCGGAGCCAACCTGATCCAGGCACAGCGTGACCTTTTCGGGGCACATACCTTTGAACGCACCGACAGAAAAAGGTATCTTCCATCATGAATGGAGGGCCGTCCATGAATTATGACGTCTGCATTACCATCTTCGGCGGAACCGGCGACTTGACCTTCCGCAAACTGCTTCCGGCGCTGTATACCATGAGCCGGACGAGAAAACTGCCCGTCCACAGCAAAATTCTTATCATCGGACGCCGCGATTACGATACCGCCGCCTATATTTCCCAGGCCGGGACTGGATCCGCAAATTCTCCCGCCTCCCCTATTCTGAGGAGCTGCTGGAGGACTTTGCCGCCCATCTGGAGTATTACCGGATGGATTTTTCAGACAGATCCGCCTATGAAGGGCTGGGACAGGCCTATGAGGCCATGCAGGCGGCATCCCCACATCTTCTATTTTGCCGTCGCCCCCGCTTTTTCTCCGTCATCGCGGCAGGCCTTAAAACGATCACCGGGTTAACAGACGGGAAAATCATCATTGAAAAGCCGTTCGGAGAAACGCTTTCCTCAGCAAGAGAGTTAAACCACCAGCTGGAATCGTGCTTTGGCCCGGAAAATATCTACCGCATCGACCATTATCTCGGCAAAGAAATGATAGAAACATACAGACAATCCGTTTTCCAACCGGTCTTCGCAAATGCCTGGAACGGGGAAATGATCGAAGCAGTAGAAATCTCCGCACTGGAAGATGTGGGGTAGAGACCCGGGGCGGTTATTATGACGCCAGCGGCGCGCTCAAAGACATGGTTCAGAATCATCTGTTTTCAGATACTGTCCATTCTGGCAATGGAACGACCCGGCGCATTCACAAGTGAGGAGATGCACGCGCGGCAGCTGGACGTCTTAAAGCATTGAGACCGGTATCGCCGGAGGATATCGAACAGTCTCTCGTCCTGGGACAGTACGACGGCTACCGAAGCGAGCCTCTGGTATCCCCGGAATCCGGTACGGAGACCTATGCCTGTATGCGGCTCTTTATCGACAATGACCGCTGGAACGGGACGCCCTTCTATATCCGCACCGGCAAAGAAGACCGGCCTGCGTGAAACCGAGGTGGCAGTCATCTTCCGCCGCCCCGATCCCGAAACAGAGCCCGATATTCTTCTGATCAAGATCCAGCCGACAGAAGGCATCTATCTCCGGTTCAATATCAAACGGCCCGGCGACTCCGAGGAAGTGATTACCGCCAGTATGGACTTTTGCCAGAACTGTATATTAGAAAATCAGGTCAACACACCGGAGGCCTATGAACGGCTCCTCACCGCCTGCATCGAAGGCGAGCGTTCCTGGTTTTCCCAGTGGGATCAGATCGAGATCAGCTGGAACTACATTGAACAGCTAAAACAGCTTGCGGCCTCCCGGAATCCCTGCCGCTGTACCCCTATCTCCCCGGAACCCGGGCCCCAGGGAGGCGGAAACACTCTTAAACACCTTTTGGCCACCACTGGCTGGGAATAAGTGAGGAACTCATGATGCCAGATACAAAAAGACAAACAGATAAAAGAACAGAAAAAAGCCGCGGCCGTTATGGCCGCGGGTGCTGCGTGACGGCATGGTCGCAGGCCTGGGGACCGGTACAACCGTATATTATCTGATACAGTGGAAATCGCCAGGCTGGTAAAAGAAGGACTTACCATTCACGTCCTGCCAACCTCAGAACAAACCCGGAGTCTTGCCAGTCAGCTTAACATCCTCTGCTCTCAACCGATACCGCCCCGGCCGCTGACTTGGCAATTGACGGTGTAGACGGTGTGGACAGCCATTTCTGGTCCGTGAAAGGAGGCGGCGGCGCACTGTTCCGGGAAAAGCTTTGATCGCCTCCAACGCCCGGAGGGTGATCTGGATACTGGATGAGAGCAAGCTCTTAAACCATTTAAGTGAGGTTCCGCTCCCCATAGAGGTCGTCCCTTTGGCTTTTCTTATGTCATGAAGGAAGTCGCCGCTCTGGGTTTCCGGCCCAGACTGCGCTTAAACGACGGTATGCCCCTTTCTGACTGATAACGGAAACTATATTTTGACCTGGGCCGGTGATTCGTCTGATGGATTACAGGGAAAATCGGCATTGCTGAAGTCCTTAACCGGCGTTGTCGAAACCGGACTGTTTTTCCGGATTTCTGCGATAAAGCTGATAATCGGCGGAGCGGACGGGGTCAGAGTCCTGGAAAAAGGTGAAGAGGCTGACAGACAATCTATCAGCCCCATTATACTTTAATCTACCTGACCCGTTCCCCGTTCGCACGGAATATTTCGATCTTATCCCTGTTCCACTCAGGAGACCGGTATACGCCACCGGTCTCCTGGCTTAAGATCCGAATATCAAACATCCGTGCTCCAATTCTCTCAACTGGTATCCCTTTACCTCATAGCATGGCAGTGATATTTTCTGCATAACAGACTGATTCCACCCTCCTGAATTATTACCACTGAGCATACTCTCTTTGCACCGCGTAATAGGAAGGCTTCGGCTCTCCCTTAAGCCCGGTGGATCCATGCACCCGTTTCTTCCATTTTCCTTTTCCATCTTCTCCCATCTGGGTTCTATAGTCATTCAGACAAAATAAACAGTCCCTGCTATATTAGGATATTTACGATAGCAGTTCAGTTTCTTTAAAATATCTCTTCTGCGCTTGTCTCCCCCTGAAAAGGCAGGCTCACATAAGCCAAATTCCGAAGGTATAACCGGTTTACCCGGATTGGCGGCAATAATACGGTCCCATTCCCTTCCTGATCCAAATCGCCGTGCCAAGTACCAATGTAATCATTCACCATCATAATGTCTCCATAAGCAGTACCGTCCAAAGCAGGATCCCTAAAAATTGAATTAGAGACATAGTTAGCCAATCTACCCGAATCCAGCCGATGTGTATAAGCCACTGCCTTCTTAATGTACTGAATCGTTTCCTCCGCCTGGCCGTCCAGCTCATTTCCGACACCCCACGCAAAAACAGATGGATGATTTTGATGAGCACTCACCATTTCCTGAATCTGTTCCTTAAATATTTTCCATTGGGGTTCTCCCGCTACGGCAGGATCGGCGCCCCAGAAGGGAACCTCCTCCTGCACCAGCATACCATGCCGGTCACACCAGTCATATACCATGTCATCCTCTTCGCCAGTGGAAACGGTAAGAATACTGTTAGATTCCTTCAGGCACAGCAACATTTTTTCAAGACTTTCTTTGGATTCAGCCATTCCATATTCAGGATCTGATCCCGGCATCCACTCTGTACCGGTAAGACGAACCGGTTCCCCATTTAAAATGATCTGACTTCCCCTCACACGAATGTCTCGAAATCCAAAGACAATAGACTGCCGGTCTGTAATCGTATCACCAATCTGTAAGGACAGCTTTACGGTATAGAGATTAGGACTGTCAAATGCCAGTACCTTATATTATCCAGAATTCTCCCCGAAATCTCCGTTTCTCCCCTTACAGTTAACGCAGCCCCCAGTTACCAGGGTTTCAGCGCCATCACAACCCTCGTATAGCTTCCACGCCAGAGTGAGCTTTTCATCCATTCTCCCATCAATTCCAGTCTTCAGGCCAAATACGGCGCTTCCTTCATCCTGCCTGCAATCGCAGGCGGTAATCATCGGCTTTGCCGTTACGCTGGGGCTTAACAGGAAACTCTCACCTGTAATCAGCATTTCTACAGGTCGGATCAATCCTCCGTCATTGGCCCAGTCAAAAACTTCTTTCATAAGGGAGCATGTCAGATGAAAACGAGATTATCCACCTTCACTGAAAGTAAATTTTTCCTCCCCAAATTTCAAATGGTCCGTAAGTTCTAATACAAACGGCGTATAACCGAGTATTGGTGGACCCCCACTTTCTCTCCATTCAGCAGGACACACGCATCATGATAAACAGCATGGAATAGAATTCGCACTCTCTTATTCCTCCAGTTGTCCTGCGGAATAAACGTATAAGCATACCAGCCCGTCCCCAGTAATCTTCTGTCCCTTCTTCTACATTCCATGTGTGAGGAATCGATACCTTTGCCGCCTGTTCAGGACAGCTTATCTCATTGCCTGAATTAAAATACCAGTTTTTTAAACTTATTCTTTCCAATGCCATAATGTTTACTCCTTATTGTCTAAACTACCCTTTTACCGCTCCCGGGCCGCAATTCCTTTAATAAATGTTTTGGAACAAAGACTAAATATTACAATCATTGGTAAAACAGACAGTGCCAGAGCGCACATAATGGCACCATAATCACTTCTGAAGGAGTTGGATAAGTTGTTTACCATCAAAGGGATTGTGAACAGTTCCTGTTTATTGATTATAATAACCGGCAAAGACATAATTGTTCAGGACCACAAAAGACCAATGTAGAAAGTGTGAGAATTCCCGGTTTCACACAGGGAACAACGAGCCGAAAAAGATTCCTGGTTCCAGCAGCCATCCAGACGTCCCGATTCTAAAAAGTTCGTCAGGTACCCCGTCGCTGATAAACTGAGTCATAAGAAAAAAACCCCCAGCGGGTGGGCTGCCCATGCAAATATCAGAGGAAGAAGCGTACTGGAAAGCCTCAGCGTTCTCATCTCCAGCATATAGCCAATCAGGGATATCTGGCCAGGTATCATCATAATAGCCATAACAAAAGCAAAAATAATCTTCTTTTCCTTTAAAATTATATTTTGCCAGAGCAAATCCAATCATAGTAGATATAAGGACACTGATCGCTACAGAACAGACAGATACTATAATAGAGTTTAAATATGCCTGAAAATATCCTTTCGATATCACCATACGAAGATTATTCCAAGTAATTACTCGGCAGTACAGGCATTGCTTTAAAAATATCTTCACTGTAATATGTGCCCATAATAAATACAATATAGAGTGGGAAAAACATAATCAGTGTCATAAAAACCAGAAGGAACTGCTTTATGACTGAACTCATCCGTCTTCTTACTTTATTATTCACCTTTCCCATCCTTTCCTCTGCTGAGTCTAAAGCCAACTACAGAAAACAGCATAATTATGATAAACAGTGTATAGGCCATAGCGGAACCATACCCAGTCTGGAATCCTGACTAAATGCATCATTAAAAATTTCCATACTGTTGTAAGCGCCGTATGACCAGGTCCCCCGGTCTGCCCATTCCCCAGAGAAGCCCAGCCGCTGAATAAAAGCTTTGGTTCCTCAAACATCTGCAGACCACCGATCAGAGATGTTATAATTAAAAATCTGGTTGTATTACGCAGCATGGGAACGGTAATCTTTGTAAATATCTTAAAAGTTACCAGCCCCATCTACCGCTGCAGCCTCATAGACCTCTCTGATGAAATGGAGGTCATTGCGGCCAGATAGATGGTCATGTAATATCCCAGATACCGCCACACAATCATAATAACAATAATTACCTTAGAGGCTATCTCACTTCCCAGCCAAAAAGGCTCATCCAGCGCGCCCAGCCAGATCATCAGTTTATTTATATATCCCGACTGCCAGTCAAACAGGTAAGAAAAGATGAAACCGATTGCTACAGGAGTAGTAATATAAGGGAAAAAGTTTATTGTCTGATATAATCGCTTTCCCCGCCCAATGTCAAAAAAGCAGATAGGCAACCCTAAACCAAGCAAAGCACAGTGATAGAGTAGAAAAAGCCATCAAAATAATTGTATTTCCAAGAGATTTTCAGAAACAGAGGATCTTTGGTAAACAGGTCTAAATAATTCTTAATTCCCACAAAGGTCTTTGCCCCGAAACCATTCCAGTCATAAAAGCTGATTTTCAGAGAATACAGCATGGGAACATGCTAAACAGAAAATAGGCAGACAGAAAGGGAAGGCAAAATAGATAAGGCCATTTACCCGCTTTATGCAGGGCACTTTTTTTCTTTTTATTCATGATTGGCTCCAATCTGTGCATTTATCACACATATGAATCAGGAAAAGCGCCATTCCGGCAGCTTTCCCTTTCTATCACCACATTTTGTCAATCTTCAAATGTTCGCTCTATTTTAAGGTCGCATTCGGAATCAATGTCTGGAGTTTCTGCTTTTAATATATCCAGCGCCTGATCGGCTGTCATGGATGAATTGGCAGTCATCTGGGCACCACACTTCTCAAAGCAGTCTTCACATTAGCCTCATGCTTTGTCTGCACCTGTCCCTGAGTTGTAACAGCTATTGTATTGATAAAGTAATCAGCCAGCTTCTGGCCGCCGAAGAAATCATCATACTGTCCTTTTTCCTGAGAAGAAATAGAATTCTCATCTTCATATGGCGCCTTGAAGCCTGTCATGAAACCATACTGCTCGTATGCCTCCCTTCACACCGTCACCCGTACAGTAGACCTCCTGGATATACTCCCATGCAGCTTCTTTATTTTTACTTCCTGAATAAATACTTACCGACGTGCCGCCGTATGTATATCCATTTCCCGGAGCCTTGGTCAGCCCCAGTTACCAGAACCATTGGGATCGTTGCTGGCAATTCCCCATTTCACGCTCCACGGAGCGCAAGGGTAAACATAATCTCTCCTGCCGAATAGCTGTTATTGTATGCCGGTGTATTATCCTCCTGTTTTCCCAAAAGTCCCGCCTGGTTAAACCGGGCTGCCGTTTCCAGAACGGATTGATACCGTCCTGTAAGGTCCACCGTATCTCCATCAATATAGTTGCTGACATTTTGATTTACTAAAATACCGTTTAGAAAGATCGTCATTCCAGGGAATATCGTTACCTTTCCGCCGCTCTTTTCCTTTATCTGCTGTCCAACTTCAAATACCTTGTCCCAGTCGGAAATCATGGCGCTTATTTCGTCCGGATCATCCGTTCCCAAATATTCTTTTGCCAGATCCCTGCGGTATGCAAAACCGCTCGGACAGATCTGCTGTTCCACGCCGTACAGCTCACCGTTTGGCCCGGCTCCCAGCTGGGTAACAAAGTCAAACATCTCATCCGCTTTTACATTGTACGGTTCTTTGTAAAGATCTTCCAGAATTCCCAAATCAAACACCTTACCTCTGTAACCGATCTCACTCAATATAATGTCTGGAGCACCGCTGCCACTCGCCAGAGCGCTCTGCAGTTTCTGAAAGTAATCGTCTGTTGAGACTACCAGCGTATTAAAATTTACATTTGGATGGCGCTCATGATACCATTCCGTCATATGAGTCAGATGAGCTTCATCCCAGTCCCAGATGGTCAGAGTCACTTCCTCCCCGTCTCCGCCCCTGGTATCAGATAATGTACTTTCTTCCGCGGTTGTTGTTGTTTTACTTTCACCGCTTTCATTGCTTTGACAGGCACTGAGAGACGACATCACCATAGCCGCAGTAAGCAAAATTACAAACATTCTTTTCTTCATATACAATTACTCCATTTTCCTTCCTCCTTATAAAGCTTGATAAAAGTTACCGTTTCTGAAATTTACACTCAAATCTTTTCATGTTCCTTCCTGCTTTGAATAAAACAAGTATATCATTATTTTTGCACAACAAAAATGATCTATTTTTCCTTTTAATGGACTATTTTACACAACGCTACAACTAAGGGCCGCCTTTTCCTTTCGGAAGGCAGCCCTTTTCTTCTAAATTACCATATATATTTTATCGCACCAGTTCTTCAATCATTTCTACTCCAACACTTTGTTCGGGTCAAACCTGTCAGAATCCATATAGAGATATATTGCGGACAAAAGCGCCCTGGCTTCCGGATACTGCTGCAAATTCTGAAGCCCCAGCAGAAGAAACCATCAGCCTTCCACCGCCGCATCGGCATTCCATCAGCTGGATCATTGGACGCATATAAGCATAGCTGTCCATCTCAGTAATAATCGCCTTCATCGGCTGAGGCAGTATCACAGCTCTCTGACCTGCCATCGGCCACCACTGCCAGTTTGTATGAAATTCTGTAGGAAATTTCTCAAACAGAGGATGTTTCTCATCTATAAGCTGCCCCATGCCGCCCTCCTGTGCAGCGAAATTACCGACAGACCAGAAGTCCGTGGTAAACTGGGCCCGAATGGAGTGGGCAGATTCTCTTCTCTGGAAGGCGGCGTCAGATAAACATGTCCCCCTGCTCTCAGGACCTCTTTTGCCTTGCAATCAAAGCTTTCCGTCTCATAGACAGACTTCGGGCATACCGGAACCCCGGCAGGATAGACCCAGACAGGATACGTATTGCTCATATCGCCAATTTTTACAGTTAAATCCAGACGGACTGCCTTTTTCAACCATATTCAAAGGTACTTCCAGTGTGCCAGCATAGCTTACTTCTCCCATAAGGGCAATACGTCTCGCTCAGAGTACCTTCCACTGAAAATACCGTTTCCTTTTTAACACATACATCGGTTTTCAAAAATATCCTCTTGCCGAAATTTGCCGCCAGAATGTCCGCCTTCAGCACTTCATCTGTATTGTATGTGTACCTCCCAGCTGCACCAGAGGAAGCTGGTCCCGAAAAAATGCCTGGAATCGCTCTGGTTCTGCAAAGTGAAATGGCTTGGGGTTGAAGATGTGAATTGACCATCCCTACAAAGGGCAGTACCCTGACCGGGAAAATCCTGCAGGCCTAAAAGAAATACCGGACAGACCTCTTGTACGCATAGCAGCTTCAATCTCCTCCCGGTATCCAATCCGGGAGAGTTCTCCCCGATGCCTCCACATACCGTTTCCAGATTGGTAACAATCCAAGACTTTCCACTTTTTCCTGAATTATTCGGAAGTTTTCCGGGGCTGATATTCCCTGAAAAGCAGTGAGTTCATCAAAATCAGGGAAGAACCTCAAACTGGCCTACCTCAAAGCTAAATACAGGCTTTTGTATGTCTGCCGCAGCTTCTCCATAGAAGTATCGTAATTTGTTCTGGCATTGGGATACTGATTGTTAATGTACCCACGGATACGCCCAATCTTTTTCTGCGGTCTTTGCTTCTGCCGCAAAGGTTCCGCGCAGAGGTTCGTCAAAATAGGACTGAGACGTATAAAAATCACTGTCCGGATCGCACCCGATTCTTCCATAATGAACATTGGACCCATTAGCATAGAGCCGGGTACTGTCCAGTGTATGGGCCTGATCCAGCATACATTTCATCCTTTTATGTCCCCTTCTCGCCAGTGCATAATTCATTTCCAAAGGTCAGCATAACAAAAAGATGGGTGATTGGCAAGCCAGTGTACGGTTAGGGCAAGTTCTGTCTGATAATAAGAAAAACTTTCCTCTGACTCAAAGGCATCTTTAGGATTCCAGTGTGATAACTCTGGCTGCATCATCATTCCAAGCCGATCAGCAGCCATAAATGCCGCTTCCGGTGGACAATGGGAATGAAAGCGGACACAGTTGATACCATAAGATTTATACGTATTCAGTATACCTTTCCATTCCGCCTCTGTCATAGGCGGATATCCGGTTTCTGGAAACTCGGCACAGTTTGCCTCACTTCTTAAGAAAAGGGTTCTCCCATTCAGCGCAAGTCTCCCGTTCCCATCCTCCCGAAATTTCTCACTCCAAAAGTGACGGTTTTACCTGTCTTATCTCCTGACAGTACGGCAGACAATTCATATAAATTTCCTTCATATTCATCAGCGTCTTATATGATCCGCCAGCGCTAAGTCCTCCAGACAGATCTCATTCATGTCCTTCTGATAACGTAATGGGAAGGGTGACACAGTTCTCCGCCAACGCTTCCGACTGCAGGGTAATCCATGCTCTTTCCATGGCGCGGCAGTGCTCCCCATGCCGGAACCGCTTTATTGCCCAGTTTTCCTACCGATATCTCTACAGCCACAGCCAGAGTCTCCTGCACAGGAAAAATACCCGCAAAGATGAAATAAATATCTTTTTTCTGTGCGGAGCCTTACATATCCCAGTACTCCATTCCAGTTAGTCTGTGTTTCATCTAGCTGCCGAGGAAAAACAATGGCGTCATGCGGCAATCCCGGATAACTGTTATCCGAAAGAAGTGTCACTTCAGTCTCCTCATTAAGCAGACCCGTCACTTCGAATACGTAAGGCGTGTTGATGGAGACTGGAAAAGGAGGAATCTCCTTGACCTGCTACCAATTTCAGGCAGCGTGCACGCTCAGCCTCAGAAATACCCGTTCCCCCTCCTTCTGTTTAAAAGGATATCCTGCGGTGAACAACGCTTCTCCTTCATACGTATAGTTTCTGGTAAACCGGGTGGCAATAGGCGCGTCGGGTCAAATCCTGCATCGCTGCATCCTGCGCATCCGAATGCCACTGATTCATTCCCAGATCCCTGTGTCCAAGCCTATTTTCATCTAACGTTCCCGGCAGTCTTATGCGCCCTCCGTTCCGTCTCTCAGAACTGCCTTCCAAATTCCTTCCAATGAATGATACATATTCCGCTCCTTTCTCTGAATTATTCAAGTCCGCTTCCATACAGCTACTGTAACTATACTATAAACAAAACAATACTGTATTTCCTAAAGTTGCGGATTTTATTTCGAAAAAATGCGGTTATATACGAATAATTATGCGGTCGTGCTGCGGTATTCTGTAGGTGTAACTCCATTTTTTTCTTAAACCGTGCAAAAGCGCTCTCACTGGGAAATCCGGCATCAAGGCTAATATCTTTGACGGAAAGGCTGGTATTTTTCAGCATGTATTTGCCGCGCGCTAATTCTAATATTAAAAATATACTCATGAGGTGTACAGCTGGTATAGTTCTTAAACATGCGAATAAAATGGTACTGGCTAAGCATCGCCTGCTCCGCCAGTGTCTGAATGGTAATTTTCCCGTAAAATTTTCATTGATATAAGTAATTACATTCTCCATTCCCACAGAATCCCCAGCCCACGTAGTGGCTCTTCCGACCTTTCTTCCCGCCGCTTTTTTTTCAGATCCATCAAAAGCAGGGCAGTCCATATATCTGTCAGCTGTTTGGAAAGAAGTGCCTCACGGATCGGTCTTCCCCCCGCAAAACGTCTGATAAACAGCAGTCAGCTTATTCAGCACCGGATATGCGTCGATAAGCGGAAAATACAGTTCCTAGCTGGGACACTGCCAAATTATAATACGCTTTAGCCATCTTTCCATCAAAATGACACCAGATGCTCTCCATCCAGTGTCTGAATAATAGGCATGAGGGCCGATAGCAGTCCAATAAAACAAAACTGCCGGCAGTCTTCTTTATTCCCTCATATTCCAGTATAAACTGTCCTTTTTGTATGTACATCAGTAAATAGCTGTCGTAGGATGTCCTGTGCAGCTCATAATAAGGTTCATAGATAAAATGGCCCGGTACATATCGGATAAAAAGAACGTATTCGTGCTATCACACTGGGAGAATAAATATAATAATCCGATTCCGCGGCAATCCGGCTTTCACTTACTTTCAAGCAGAT
>VOFH01002047.1_pt1 | contig 22211 bp, 25 predicted proteins | sample 5384091 | NCBI WGS metagenome assembly VOFH01 (sample SAMN12384727, study PRJNA508395) | human gut metagenome | isolation source: healthy gut G | host: Homo sapiens
AGATGGTTTCAAGTTGTGATGAGCCGAGATAACTGGCTGACAAGCTTATTACAATTGTACAGGCTGTGCAGGAAGCTTGACTGCCGACGGTAAGAACGGGAAAGCTGCTAAAAGAAAAAGATGCTTCGAAGCCTAAGCGTCAGTAAACCATGAAAAAGGCTACAGGGCTAAACCCAGTCCACACCGGGGTGATGGTGCTTCGCGGATGGGGAATAACAGACAGATGCAACTCAAACAGATTCTGTTGAGGACAAGTTTGTCCGTTGTGCGGCAAAGCATTATTAAAGGTAAAACCCTTATGGTTGCTCTGAATGGAAAGAACGGATGTACGTTTCGTCAGGCCCGTTTGGTTCGGAATGAAAGATACAATAATCTGCCGATTTTCAGTTTATTAGAATGAGCCCATAAAAAAGTAATGGAGCATGAGATTATATAGGCGTTTTCTTTTTCTTTTTTTTCTGTCGGTTTACTTCTCACTTCCTGTGGAGTGGGGACGGAGTTTGCCATGCAGAGCAAAAGCTATGCTCGTGGTGAATACTTTGATGCTGCCCGTCATTATAAAACCGCCTATACCCGTACTTCTCCGAAGATCGTTCGCAACGGGGCATACTGGCCTATAAACAAGGCGATTGTTACCGTCGCATCAATTATACATTGAAGGCTAAAGGCGCTTATATGAATGCTGTCCGTTATCGTTATCCGGATACTCTCTCTCATTTTATCTGCGGAAATGCTCCGTAAGAATGGTGAGTATGCAGCGGCTATACCTTATTATGAGAATTACCTTGCTTACGCACAGACCTTGCCTGCCGGGAAAGAACGTAAAGACTCTCTGACACAAATCGGACTCACCTCTTGTCGTCTGGCGCAGGAATGGAAAAAGAAGCCTACCCGGTATATTGTAAAATGGGTGCCTATTCTTGTTTCCCGCCGTAGCGATTATTCTCCTATGTATGCGGGGAGATGATCCCGATATCTTGTATTTCACCTCTACCCGTAATGAAGCGAAAGGTACTGACCTGAACGGTATTACCGGGATGAAGAGTGCTGATATATTTCATTCTAAACGGAATGAAAGAAACAATGGCAGAAGCCTGAACCGCTTTGCTTCGGAAGTGAATAGTGAGTTTGAAGAGGGTGCCTGCTCTTTTTTCGTCGGATGGTAAAACAATGTATTTTACTCGCTGCCGGACCTTGCCCAATGCACCAGCTTATGCCGAGATTTATGTTTCTCAGCGTGCCGGAGCAGAGTGGGGAGCTCCCAGAAATGTGCAATTCTGAATGATACGCTTTCTTCTGTTGCTCATCCGGTGTTGTCTCCTGCGGGTGATTATCTTTATTTTGTATCTGATATGCCCGGTGGGCAGGAGGGCTGGATTTGTGGCGTATCAACATAACCCGCGATGGTTTCGGCTATGTCGACAATCTGGGACCTGGAAATAAACACCTCTGCTGATGAGATGTTTCCTACCTTTTCGCCGGATGGTACTTTGTATTTCTCTTCTACCGGACATCCTGGTATGGGAGGGCTGGATATATTCCGTGCTATAACAGACAGCCTGACGGGGCGATGGCGTATTGAAAATATGCAGTCTCCGGTGAATTCACAGGGTGACGATTTCGGTATGACTTTTGAGCCTGGTGCTCCCAATCGAGGTTCTTTTCTTCCTAACCGTGGAGATGCCCGTGGTTGGGATCATATTTATAGTTTTGAGTTTCCTGAGGTACATCATGTCTTGAGAGGATTGGTGTACGATAAGGAGGGAGATGCGCTCTCTGATGCGCTTGTCACTTTGGTGGGGATGACGGTACTTATTTAAAGATAAACGTGAAGAAAGACGGTACTTTCACTCAAGAGCTCGCACCGGGATGCCGTTATGCCCTGCTGGCTTCCTGCCGTGGTTATTTGAATGACAAAGAAGAAATGGCAACGGAAAATATTAATGAGGATCGCCTCTATGAACTTGAGTTTCCGCTATCTTCCATTACCCGCCCTGTACTGATAGAGAATATTTTTTATGAGTTTGATAAGGCTGATCTGACATCAGAGTCTACAGTGGCTCTAGATGAACTGATAGAGTTGTTGAATGACAATCCGAATGTTACTATCGAACTGTCTGCGCATTGTGATTATAAAGGAAATGACGATTATAATCTTCGTCTTTCGCAACGCCGTGCAGAGTCTGTTGTACGCTATCTTATTAAGGGAGGGATTGATCCGGAACGTCTTACACCGAAAGGATATGGTGAACAGCAACCTAAAACAGTGACCAAGTTTACGCTGAAATCAGCACCTTTCCTGAAAGAGGGAGATGTGTTGACAGAAGAGTTTATAAAAAATCTCCCACCGGAACAGCAGGAGATTTGTAATGCGATTAACCGTCGTACAGAGTTCAAGGTGTTGAGGACGACGTATCAATGAGTTGCAGCTACGAGCTACAAGCTAATATGAAATTCCACCACCGCTTCAATACCTTTTCTGAAAATATCGAGCGGGAAGTTTTCGTTGGGTGAGTGGATGGCATTTGATTCTAATCAAACCCCATGAGCACTGTCTTAATGCCAAGCACCTGTTCGAACGTTGAAATGATAGGGATACTTCCTCCGCGTCGCACAGCCAGTGGCTTTTTCCGAATGCTTTTTTCAAAACCTTTCTCAGCGGCCTGATAGGCAGGCAGGCTGATAGGACATACATAACCTTGTCCTCCGTGCATCGGTGTTACCTTCACTTGTACCGTATCCGGAGCAATACTCCGAATATAATCGGCAAACACTTGTGAAATCTTGTGGTGGTCCTGATGCGGAACCAGACGGCAGGATACTTTTGCTGTAGCTTTGGATGGAAGTACTGTTTAGAACCTTCACCCGTATATCCGCCCCAGATGCCGCATACGTCGAATGAAGGGCGACAACTGTTACGCTCCAGCGTACTGTAACCTTTTTCTCCGGACAGTTCTTTTACGCCAATAGCGTTTTTGTACTTTTCTTCATTAAACGGAATGTGTGCAATCATATCACGTTCTGCCTGCGGCACTTCTTCTACGTCATCGTAGAAACCGGGTACCGTGATACGTCCATCCGCATCTACCACTTTGGCAATCATGCCGCATAGTACGTTGATAGGATTGGCAACAGCGCCGCCGAAATGTCCTGAATGCAGGTCGCGGTTAGGTCCGGTTACTTCTATTTCCCAGTATGCCAGTCGGCGGAGTCCTGTAGTGAGTGAGGGTAAGTCCGCCCCCAGCATACTGGTGTCCGATACGAGAATGACATCGGCTTTTAATAGTTCTTTATGATCTTCACAGAAAGATTCCAGACTGGGTGAACCTATTTCTTCTTCACCCTCGAAAATGAACTTGACATTGTTCTTCAACATACCGTGCTTCACAAGGTATTCGAAAGCTTTCACTTGGATGAATGCTTGCCCTTTGTCATCATCCGCACCGCGTGCCCAGATGTGTTCATCACGTATTTCCGGTTCAAAAGGTTCACTTTTCCACAGTTCTAACGGCTCTGCGGGCATCACGTCGTAATGCGCATATATCAAAACTGTTTTTGCTGTAGGATCTACTGTCTTCTGTCCGAAAACAATCGGATTGCCTTTTGAGGGCATTACCAGTGCTTCGTCTGCACCGGCTTCAATCAGAAGTTGTGCCCAACGCTCTGCACACGCCAGCATGTCGTCGTGGTGTTCGGGTTTGGCACTGATGCTGGGGATACGGATAAGACTGAACAGTTCTTCCAGCATCTTGGATTCATTCTTTGAAATGTATTTCTGTATTTCGTTCATAAATATATATAATAAGGTGAAGTTACTTTAACACCCTACCACTTCTATAATTGTGTAGTACGGTCAATAAGATAAAAATCAAGTATGGTCATGGCAGCCATTGCCTCTACGATGGGTACTGCACGTGGCAATACGCATGGGTCATGGCGACCGCGGGCTTTCAGTGTGGTGTCTATCCCATCTATGTTGACCGTATGTTGCTCCATAAGCTACGGTGGCTACAGGCTTGAAGGCTACGCGGAAGTAGATGTCTTGTCCGTTGCTGATGCCGCCCTGAATGCCGCCGGGTGATTGGTTTTCGTTTCAATACGTCCGCAGTTATTGAAGAATACGTCATTTTGTTCCGAACCTTTTTGCTTCAGGCCTTTAAATCCGTTGCCGTATTCGAATGCTTTGGCAGCATTGATACTGAGCATGGCCGAGGCAAGCGAAGCGTGTAATTTGCCGAATACTGGTTGTCCCAGTCCGATGGGGCATCCTTTGATGACACACGTTACTACACCTCCGATAGTGTCACCTTCTCCCTTGATCTTGAAAATCAGTTCTTCCATTTCCTTCGCCTTTACAGGGTCCGGACAACGTACAGGATTGGTATCTATAAGATCAAGGTCATAAGCGGTATAGTTTTCTTCCAGTTTGATGGGGCCTACCTGCGAGGTGTATGCCGTAATGCGTACGCCCAGTTGACGGAGTGCTTGTTTGGCAAGCGCACCTGCCACTACGCGCGAAATGGTTTCGCGTGCCGATGAGCGTCCGCCGCCACGGTGGTCGCGTATTCCGTATTTTACATTATATGTATAGTCGGCGTGCGAGGGGCGGTACACTTCCTTCATATTATCATAATCACTGGAATGTTGATTTTCGTTCCATACTATGAATCCTATGGGACATCCTGTCGATTTACCTTCGAAGATACCTGAAAGGAATTCTACTTTATCACCTTCCTTCCGTGCCGTTGTGATGAGGATTGCCCGGGACGGCGACGATTCAGTTCCGCTTGCACGAAATCCATGTCAATGCGGATACCAGCGGAAATCCATCAATGACGCCTCCGATGCCTTTACCATGTGACTCCCCAAAGCTGGTAAGGCGGAGAATGTTGCCGAATGAGTTGAACATAATCTTTTGCTTTAATGGTTTATGTATAAGGTTTATTCATGCCAAATCCTTTGAATAAAAGCTTTTGGATGCCTAAAGATAACAAATAGTTATGGATTTTTTCTCATGAAAAGAAAGAAATATTGTTTTTTTATGGAATGAGATGTTTTTTATCTTGTGTTGAATTGTACTAGGATCGTACCCGAACTGTATCTGAACCGTACTTGCTCCGTACATTCTTCGGTCAGAAGTACCTTTAGACGGAGAAACTGCGGACTTGGTACGGAGCAAGTACGTCCTGGGTGCGGTGAGGGTGCCCTAAAGTGCTTGTGGGGGCGATTGAAAGGGCTACACCCTTTACCGCGGATGGCTACACCCTTTGGGTATGATAGCTACACCCTTTAGAGCAGATGGTGTAGCCCTGGATAAGGGAGAGACGCCTCCCATTTTCCTATATAAATGGAGCACGGAAATGGTGATGTAAAAGATCTTTTAGAGAAAAGATTAAAAAAGGACAAAAATATTAATGTATTGACCTTGTTTGGTGTGATAAAAGCGGTTATTTTGCACCCCAAAAAGTGATAAAAAAAAAGCACGGTTACCCAGTGATGGGGAGCTATTATTAACTAAACAACAAAGATATGAAGAAAAATTTGTTTTATTTGTTTGCATTGATCTGCTCAATGAGCTTGTTTACTGCTTTGATGATGATGATGATGAAGTAAGTCCTTGGATTGGAACTTATAAAATAGCAGAATATACAGCAGAAGGATTATGAATGGACAGAAAATGAGACTACAAAGAATTGGCCTATGACAGGCGCCTTGTATACTGATTGGCAATTTACTGGAGAAGATAATTATCCAGAATTTATTTCAGCTCTATTTCGATATTTGGGTGGTTCTATTTTGCCTCAAGTCTTGAATTCAATCACTTTAGACAAAAGTGGAAGCATAATTGCTGATTATGTTGCAAGCCCTGAAATAGCTATGGATCCCTCTTCTATAATATCTATTTTTCTTTACGGGTGCTTTTCCTTCTGTGAGTGATGTAAAAGCTAATTTTGTGACAAGTGGTTTTACAACTTCTCCTAAAAGATCTGGCATATTGGAGTGAAAAGAATGGAAAATTTGTTGTAAAACTGAATATTCCTGCTATTTTAACTGCTGCTACTGGAAGCGATGCAAGTGGTATGGGGAAATTATAGAAACTGTATTGAGTGGAGATCCGGCTACTGTTAAAGCTTTGCTTGGTGGTTTTGTTGAATGCTGATCTTAGTGGAATACAAAATGCTACCATTAACCAAATAACGAGTTGGGCTAAAGATGGGATACCAATGAATATTAAAATAGCTGATAATGGTCATGTTCATATTTACTTAGATAAGAGTGCATTTGATAATCTGTTCACGCTTCGTAGTACAGGGGAAACTGATAATTTTGGAGAACCAGTACTAACAAATGACTTGATTATGCTTTGGAATGCGTTGGTTGCAGGTGGTGTAGTACCAGAAGAAGCACAGGCTGCTGGAATATTTATTCAGATGATAGGAGGATATTGGTCAGTGACGACGAACTTTAATTTAGGATTGGATTTAGTGAGAAACTAATTCAAATTTAGAAAAATAGGATGAGGATATTCGGAAGAGTATCCTCATTTTTTTATTATATGTTATCTGTGAACGTGTTTGTAAATGTATGGAATTATACAGTCCTTTTTTGGTTCTATAAATAATTCTTGAACTTGAAAACAATCAAATGTTTTTAGTTGTTTTTTTTAATTCAAAGCACTTTTGTTTTTTAATTTAGATAAAGAGGTTAATAAACTTCTCATTAAAAATAGAACATTAATAAGTAGAATAGACCTTTTAGATATTCTTTAAAAGCTGTTATTTTGCATCCTTGATTTATTGTGATGTAAAAACAGAACATTATTGCCTTCGTAGAGAAGGCTTGTATTAACAAACAACAAAAATTATGAAGAAGAATTTATTTTATTTGTTTGCATTGGTCTGTTCAATGAGTTTGTTTATAGCTTGTAGTGATGATGATCCAGACTATTCTACAGCGATTGATGGGGAAATTGTAGGTAACTATAAAGGAACATTGAATGTAACAGTTCAAGGTCAACTTTTGGGAAAGGACATTCCACAAAAAATATCTGTAGCAAAAGGCGGGTCCTGCTGCTATCAATCTTTCTTTGAAAGATTTCAGTTTTTATGGGTATACCAGTGGGGGATGTTGAATTGAGTAATTGTGAACTGTCTAAGAAAGGTGATACTTACACTTTTACAGGGGTTCAGAAGCTGGATGTGCAAGCTTTGTCTTGTACTATAAATGCAGCAGGTACTGTCGCAAATGGTCAGGTAAAGATTGATATGGATATTGCTGCCGTTGTGAATGGGAGAGCCAACAAGTAAAAGTGGTATATGAAGGGGAAACGCCTTAATGGTTCAGAAAGTAGTGAAGCAAAGATTCTTAGTTTTGCCTTTGATCCAAGTAATGAAGCGAATGCAGTTGTAACTGAACAACCCAAGTTGGATGAAGCTACTAATACATTTACTTTCAAGGTACTTGATGATGCTACTTCAGAAGAGTTGAAAGCTTTGGTTCCTACTGTTAAAGTTTCTGATAAGGCTACTTACTCTGTGGAAGGTGGAACTGCCGATTTCTCTCAGACTGTGGTTTATACGGTAGTTGCAGAAGATGGTACTGCTACTACTTATAAGGTGATACCTCCTAGTAAAACCTCTTTAATGAAGTTCCCTCTTGATGAATGGGAAACCGTAAAAGAAGGGAATTATGCTGAATATTGGGCTCCTCAACCTGCCGATCAGTTAGCATCATCTAATGGTGGTGTGAAAATGGTGAATGGTAGTGCTAATCCGGTGGGATATCCTGTAATGGTGGAAGAAGCTGGTTATAAAGGAAAAGCTGCTAAAGTTGGTTACCTTAGATGCGAGAGGAAATGCTTTAACTGCTAAAAATGCTCCTTTAGCTTCAGGTTCTTTATTTACAGGTAAGTTTAATTTTAATTTTATGACAGCTATAACAGCCCCTTTAAAGATGACTGAGTTCGGAATTCCTTATGATAAAATTCCACTATCATTAAAAGGAGTTTATAAGTATATAAAGGTGGTGATAATTATGTTGATGGCTCTGATAAGAATAATATTAAGGATAATCTTGGTATTCAGGATGAGTGTGCTATTCAGGCTGTTCTATATGAAGCAGTAGGTGCTGATGGTAAAGATGTTATTCTTACAGGTGTTGATATCAATGATTCTGACTATCGTGTAGCTGTTGCGCGTTTAGAAGATGGCACTGATAAGGCAGAATGGACGGCATTCAATGTTCCATTTGAATATCTGGAAGGTAAGGCTTACGATAAAGAGAAAACTTATAAATTGGCTATTATCTGTTCTTCAAGTAAAGAAGGTGATAAGTTTAAAGGTGCTGTAGGTAGTACGCTTATTGTTGATGAATTGGAAGTTCTGGGAGAATAAGAGAATAGCATAAGGATATAAAAAATCCGGAAGTTTATACTTCGGATTTTTTTATTATTTGATTTAGCCTTCTTTATTCAGGTTAGAATGAATATCCAAATCCTACATTCAGATAAATAGGATACATGGCAAAACTAATAGTATCGAAGTTTTTCTTAAAGATATCATTTAGTCCCCAAGTTAGATCAGCATAAACATTCAAATGCTTGAAAGCTTTCCATTCGCCACCGAATTGTATGCCCCATTGGAATCTGCGGAGATCATCGGAGAAATCGTAGGTTGCAACGCTTTCACCACTGAAGTCTACACGTGAACCTGTTTCATTGGGAGTACGGAGGTGACCTTCATAAACATGGCCAGAGAAATCACCTTCTAGTAAATACGAAAAATATGGTCCGGCTACGAGTTTCCACCGTTTGCTGACTTTATAGTTAGCAAGGACGGGAACAGTAAGATAGGAGTTCTTTACTTTGGTTTTTACCCCTCCAGTCCATAGACCCTCTAGTTCACCACCATTGGTATTGATAATCTTCATACCATAGTTTTTTACCGTAGCTTCTGTCGTCATGTTCTTTGTTTCTAGACGCAAACCTAAAGTCAATCCCCATAATTTTTTCTCGTCGAGCCATTTGTAGCATTTCTTCAATCGAAATGGTCATGCTGGGTACATAGCTATCTATTTTACGAATTTCCTCGGGTAAGGGTAGGGGAGCGGTACCACCAATACTAAATCCTGCTTTCAAAGAATATTCCCATCCGCGAAGGTAGGATTGTGTGATGCTTTTGTTCTGTCTTCCTGCGCTTTTACAGATGTACTCCCTACTACTGCCAGTAAGAATGCAATAAAAATAATATAATCTTTCTTCATAATCATTTTCGTTTTTAGTTCTCTTCACAAACTAATTCTACTTCGTCTATATAGAGTGTACTACCTACAGCACCTTTGAAGTGGTCACCTTCTACACTTGAAGAGAATATGATGCCGTTTATATTTCCCATTTTGAAGTTTTGTTCATCAATGGACTTATTATTCTGACGTTCAAACGGTAAGCTAAATTCAGTCCATTGGTCGGTTTCCAGTGCTTCATCGGCTTTATCTGTGCCAGATACACAAGTTTGTCGGAAGTCTTAGCATTAGTACCGTCCAGCATGAATGAGTTATCATCAGCTTCATACATGATGGCATAGATGTCAAATCTGTCTTTCAGACCACTTTGTGGTTGACCGTTTTCAGTATAAACAGGACCAGCTTTGTACTTATAGTATCCCTTTAAAGTTTTAGGATGTTTATAGAATTGAAAACCGAAGGTGGTAGCTTTAAGGGCGCCTTCTTGTCCTGCCAATGCTTTGCTTACATCAAAATTGCCGATAAACAGATTGCCGGCAGCAATATACATTTTTACCATTGCACCAAAACTACCAGTGTCTTTAGTTTCCAACTTAACAATTTCTTATTGAATCCGCCTTCTACTTGTACTGTAGGGTAATCGGGTAGGGGCTTTTTTGCCATTCCAGTCAATGCAAAGCCTGGATTTTCCACTAGACCACTGCAGAACTTTAGATATTCCTTGTGAAGTACTTGGAGCGAACTCGTAAAGGATGTGATATGGGGTGTTTTCTGCAATCAACAAGTCCTCAAAGTGATAAACTGTTGGTAATTCTGTCGGTTTAATATTTATAGTATAAGTGGGTTTGAATTCACCATTTTCAGAGGTTACGGTAAATGAACGTGAATTGCCAGCTTCACTAAAGTTGTAGAAGTTTCCGGTATCTCCGTCTCTGCTATTATTAGGTTTGATAGTTGCACCTTCTGGTAGAGTGAATTTCAACTCTTGTTTGGCAAGGTCTGCACCTTTATGTACATATACATCGACTATCTTTTCATTCGCATTGATATTGGCCAGCTGCACATCTGCACCTGTACAACCATCAATGGCCGCTTCAGAATTAAGCGCTTCGTCTTGTATACAAGAAGATATGGCAAATGCCAAAAAGAAACACGAGGTTAGCATTTTAATCTTCATTTAATTCAGTTTTTGGTTATTAATAATGTAAAAACTCGGGCGCAAAAGTTAAGTTTCTTTTGAAATAGAAGACTTTGCGCACGTATTAAAATAGAAGGTATTATTGATGAGGATGTGGATCAGAGTATCCGTAATCTGACAAAAATCGGTTCTAAAGGAATGAATGAAACGGATAAATTGGTATTGGAGATAATGACAAGTAAATAATATAGAATTTGAAAATTAAAGAATTAAAAATTAAAGAATTACCATGCGGCATGCTTAATACTGTGTAGTCTGATTCTTTAATTTTTAATTCTTTAATTTTTAATTCTTTAGTGGCAGCATCCGCCTCCACATTCATGGTCGCCGCATCCGTCGCCACAGTCACCACAACCGCAGCTGCCGCAACCGCCACCCATCATACGGGCAACTTCAGCAAGCTCTTCGTTCGTAGCCGGACGGCTTTCCACCACTTCTCCGGTAAAGTTCAAATCACAACCTGCGAGTGGATGATTCATGTCCATTACAACTACGTCTTCCTTTACTTCTACTACACTTCCATTGATGCGTTGACCTTCAGAAGTCATCAAGGGGATGACGGCGCCTTCCACTACACGGTCGCTGTCGAATTCTCCTTCTATCATGAAGATTTCTTTGGGGAGGTCAATAACATGGTCGTCGTCATATTCACCATAAGCTTCTGATGCCGGAATGGTAAAGTCGAATTTATCGCCTATCTGCAAGTCTTTTATCTGGGCTTCAAAGGGTTCGAGTGTCATTCCCAGACCTGAGATAAACTGAAAAGGATGCTCTACGGGTGCTTCTTCTTCGAAATCTTTTTCTCCGTTTTCGATTGAGTACAGCTTATATGCTACGGTGATGTACTTGTTTTCTACTGTTTCCATTAATTTTCTATCTTTATTTAATTAGTAAATACTTTTTTTTGAGTATTTGAAGAGACAAAGATACGAATTATTTGTTTCGGGATGTAGAGAGCCTTTGGTAATTTTCAGATTATTAAATGGTTTCAATGATTGGCAATACATTTACATTGGCTGTCTGAATGGTTCTATTTAGAACTGTTAAGTGATAAAATAGGATTTTAGGGCGATATTTTCTTACGATTATTCATATTTATCTTATTTTTTTCTTCAATTTGTTTGGAGATTATAAAAAAGCCCTTACCTTTGCAGCACGTTTGAAACAAAAAAGAAGAATTAAGTTATGAATTTACATACATCTATTAACCTGGCAGTCCTGCATATTATTCGCGTCGTGGTGGTGGCATCAAGAGCGTGAGAAAGGTTATGTATGTATTCGTACGTTAGAAGATAATTTATTAAGCCTTTCTCACTATAGTGGGAGAGGCTTTTTCATTAAAAGGAGATTTGAAAATGAAGCATCAGTTACGCAGCTCGTTCAGCACACAAGGTCGCCGCATGGCGGGAGCCCGTGCATTGTGGACGGCGAATGGTATGAAGAAGGAACAGATGGGTAAGCCCATTATCGCTATAGTCAATTCATTTACACAATTCGTCCCCGGGCATGTACATCTGCACGAAATAGGCCAGTTTGTAAAGGAAGAGATTGAAAAACTGGGGTGTTTTGCTGCGGAGTTCAATACGATTGCCATTGACGACGGTATCGCTATGGGACACGACGGTATGCTTTATTCCCTGCCTTCAAGAGATATCATTGCCGATAGTGTGGAGTATATGGTAAATGCCCATAAGGCGGATGCTATGGTTTGCATCAGTAACTGTGACAAGATTACTCCGGGGATGCTGATGGCGGCTATGAGACTGAATATACCGACTGTGTTTGTTTCAGGCGGTCCGATGGAAGCCGGGGAATGGAACGGACAGCATTTGGATTTGATTGATGCCATGATTAAATCTGCTGATGAAAGTGTGGGCGATAAAGAGGTGGCACAGATTGAGCAACATGCCTGCCCCACTTGCGGATGCTGCTCAGGCATGTTTACCGCTAATTCCATGAATTGCCTGAATGAAGCGATTGGATTGGCACTGCCCGGTAACGGCACGATTGTAGCCACTCACGAAAATCGCAAGAAACTATTTGAGGATGCAGCCAAGTTGATTGTAGAGAATGCCTTTAGATATTATGAAGAAGGGGATGAGAGCGTACTCCCGCGAAGTATTGCTACCCGCGAGGCATTTTTGAATGCCATGACGCTGGATATTGCGATGGGCGGTTCCACTAATACGGTACTTCATTTGTTGGCTGTGGCTCACGAAGCCGGAGCGGATTTTAAGATGGACGACATTGACATGCTCTCCCGCAAGACCCCCTGCTTATGCAAGGTGGCTCCCAATACCCAAAAGTATCATGTACAAGACGTTAACCGTGCCGGTGGCATCATTGCCATCATGGATGAGCTTGCCAAGGGCGGATTGGTCGATACGAATGTCCGCCGTGTGGATGGAATGACGTTGGCAGAGGCAATCGACCGGTATAGTATTACCAGCTCTAATGTATGTAAAGAGGCAATCAAGAAATACTCCAGTGCGGCAGCCGGAAAGTTCAATCTGGTACTTGGTTCACAAAATGCGTCTTATAAGGAACTCGACACGGACCGTGCGACCGGTTGTATCCGTGATTTGGAACATGCATACAGCAAGGATGGCGGTCTGGCAGTTTTGAAGGGAAATATAGCTCAGGACGGTTGCGTTGTCAAGACTGCCGGTGTAGACGAGAGTATCTGGAAATTTACGGGGCCGGCGAAAGTCTTCGACTCACAAGATGCGGCTTGTGACGGTATTCTGGCTGGAAAGGTGGTCAGTGGAGACGTCGTCGTCATCACTCACGAAGGGCCGAAAGGTGGACCGGGTATGCAAGAGATGCTTTATCCTACTTCTTATATCAAATCCCGCCATCTGGGTAAGGAGTGTGCATTGATTACCGACGGGCGTTTCAGTGGTGGTACTTCCGGACTAAGTATCGGACATGTTTCTCCCGAAGCGGCTGCCGGTGGTAATATCGGCAAGATTAAGGATGGGGACATTATCGAAATTGATATACCGAACCGTTCTATCAATGTGAAGTTGACGGATGAAGAGCTTGCTGCACGCCCTATGACTCCGGTAACCCGCAACCGTGAAGTCTCCAAAGCATTGAAAGCATATGCCAGTATGGTGAGTTCCGCTGACAAAGGGGCTGTGAGGCTGATTGATTAAAAGCCCCCCTTTCCGAAAGCGAGGGGAGGAAAGAATGAAACAAATTTTTCAAGCTACTATTGAGCTTTTAAATATAATGAATAGATAAAGTATGGCTGATAATAATAAAAAGAGTAACTTTTCCTCCCTCTCCCAAGGAGAGGGTCGGGGTGAGGCTCTAATAACAGGCGCAGAAGCATTGATGCGCTCTCTGGAGCATCAGGGAGTAAAGACCATTTTCGGTTATCCGGGAGGGAGCATCATGCCGGTATTCGATGCCTTATACGACCACCGGAAGGAATTGAACCACATCTTGGTTCGCCATGAACAAGGAGCAACCCATGCGGCACAAGGCTTTGCACGTGTATCAGGCGAGGTTGGCGTTTGTCTGGTTACCAGTGGACCGGGTGCTACCAATACTATCACGGGCATTGCAGATGCCATGATTGACAGTACGCCTATCGTTGTCATTGCCGGCCAGGTAGGGACGAACTTCTTGGGTACGGATGCATTTCAGGAAGTGGACTTGGTAGGCATTACTCAGCCTATCACGAAATGGAGTTACCAGATTCGTCGTGCAGAAGATGTGGCCTGGGCAGTGGCACGTGCTTTCTATGTGGCAAAGAGCGGACGTCCGGGACCGGTCGTGCTGGATTTTGCTAAAAACGCCCAAGTGGAGAAAACAGAATATGCGCCTACTAAGGTGGACTATGTCCGTAGCTATCTTCCCGTTCCCGAAATGGAGCCGGAGGCCATACGGAAGGCTGCTGAATTAATAAATGGTGCGGAACGGCCTTTGGTGCTGGTAGGACAAGGCGTGGAGCTGGGAGAAGCCCAGCAAGAGCTTCGTGCTTTCATTGAGAAAGCCGGAATGCCTGCCGGATGCACTTTATTGGGACTTTCCGCATTACCTACGAACCATCCGTTGAACAAAGGAATGCTTGGTATGCACGGTAACCTGGGGCCCAATATCAATACCAATAAATGTGATGTCCTTATCGCCGTAGGCATGCGCTTTGATGACCGTGTGACGGGTAAATTGGAAACATATGCCAAGCAGGCGAAGATTATCCACTTTGATATTGACCCTGCCGAAATAGATAAGAATGTAAAGACCGATGTTGCTGTCCTGGGAGATTGCAAAGAGACACTGGCTGCCGTTACCCAATTGCTGGAACCCGCCAACCATCAGGAATGGATTGACAGTTTCCGGCAATACGAGGAAGTGGAAGAGGAAAAGGTAATCCGTCCGGAATTACATCCGGCAGGAAAAGCGCTAAGCATGGGTGAGGTGGTGCGTGCTGTGAGTGAGGCTACCCATAACGAGGCGATATTGGTGACTGATGTCGGCCAGAATCAGATGATGTCCGCCCGTTATTTCAAATACAGCAAGGAACGTAGCATTGTTACTTCCGGTGGCCTGGGTACTATGGGCTTCGGCCTTCCGGCAGCTATCGGTGCCACTTTTGGACGTCCGGACCGCACGGTATGCGTATTCATGGGAGACGGCGGCTTGCAGATGAACCTGCAGGAACTGGGTACCATCATGGAGCAAAAAGCTCCGGTGAAGATGATTCTGTTGAACAATAACTTCCTGGGCAATGTTCGTCAATGGCAGGCGATGTTCTTCAATCGTCGTTATTCGTTTACTCCGATGATGAATCCGGATTATATGAAGATTGCTTCGGCATATGATATTCCTGCACGCAGGGTAATGACCCGCGAGGAGCTGGCAAAAGCGATTGACGAGATGATAGCGACTGACGGACCGTTCCTGCTCGAAGCTTGTGTGGAGGAAGAAGGAAATGTAATGCCGATGACACCTCCGGGCGGTTCGGTCAATCAGATGTTGTTGGAATGCTGAAGTCATGCGAAATTAAAGAATTTACTCTATCTATGGATAAAAAACTATATACAATCATTGTTCATTCGGAAAACTTTGCCGGTTTGCTGAATCAGGTGACGGCTGTGTTTACCCGCCGGCAGATAAACATCGAGAGTTTGAATGTATCGGCCTCCTCCATCAAGGGGGTACATAAATATACCATTACCGCTTGGACGGACAAGGATACCATTGAAAAGGTGACCAAGCAGATTACCAAGAAAATAGATGTGCTGCAAGCCCATTATTTCACGGATGATGAAATCTATCAGCACGAGATTGCCCTCTATAAAATAACGACTCCTACGCTGGAAGAAAAACCGGAGGTGTCTAAAGTAATCCGTAAGTACAATGCCCGTATTGTGGAGGTGAATGCTGTATTTGCCATTGTTGAGAAGAATGGCATGAGTGAGGAAATCACCAATCTTTATGAGGAGTTGCGCCAGTTGGATTGCGTACTTCAGTTCGTCCGTTCGGGTCGCGTAGCCATTACGACCAGCTGCTTTGAGCGTGTCAATGAATATCTGGCGGACCGTGAAGCAAAATATCGTCAAAGTAAACACTAGGAATCATGATGAGCGAGAACAATAAGATAGGTACCTACAAGTTTGTTGCCGAACCGTTTCATGTCGACTTTACCGGACGGCTGACAATGGGAGTATTGGGCAACCATTTGTTGAATTGTGCGGGTTTCCATGCCAGCGACCGCGGTTTTGGCATCGCGACTCTAAACGAGGACAATTATACTTGGGTATTGTCCCGTCTGGCTGTCGAACTGGATGAAATGCCTTATCAGTACGAAGATTTCTCCATTCAGACTTGGGTGGAGAATGTCTATCGCCTTTTTACAGACCGTAATTTCGCTATCATCGATAAGGAGGGCAAGAAGATTGGGTATGCACGTTCCGTTTGGGCGATGATTAGCATGAATACCCGTAAGCCGGCAGATTTGCTGGCTCTTCATAGTGGCAGCATTGTAGATTATGTTTGCGATGAGCCTTGCCCGATAGAAAAACCTTCGCGGATAAAGGTGGCCTCAAAGGAACCGGTTGCTGCTTTGGTAGCCAAATACAGTGATATTGACATTAACGGGCATGTGAACAGCATCCGTTACATCGAGCATATCCTTGATTTGTTCCCGATAGAGATGTATAAGGAGAAGCGCATCCGTCGTTTTGAAATGGCATATGTAGCCGAAAGCTATTATGGGGATGAGTTGACTTTGTTCATGGATGATGCCGGTGAGGGCGTTTACGATGTGGAGGTGAAAAAGAATGGCAGCGAAGTGGTCTGTCGCTCTAAAGTGATATTTACAGAGAAATAAATAAATTTATCAACGTTGGCGTAAGCCACAAATAAAAATTAAAACAAAAAATGGCACAATTGAATTTTGGCGGTGTTATTGAGAATGTAATGACCCGCGAAGAATTTCCTTTGGAAAAAGCACGTGAGATTTTGAAAGATGAAACAATTGCAGTAATCGGTTATGGCGTACAAGGCCCGGGCCAGGCTTGCAACTTGCGTGATAACGGTTTCAATGTGATTGTAGGACAACGTCCGGGTAAGACATACGAAAAGGCGGTGGCTGACGGATGGGTACCGGGTGAGACTTTGTTCGGCATCGAAGAGGCTTGCCAGAAAGGTACTATCGTCATGTGTCTGTTGTCTGACGCAGCTGTAATGTCTGTATGGCCGACTATCAAACCTTATTTGACTCCCGGAAAGGCTCTTTACTTCTCTCATGGTTTTGCTATTACCTGGAACGACCGTACCGGCGTGGTTCCTCCTAAAGATATTGATGTTATTATGGTTGCTCCCAAAGGTTCCGGTACTTCACTTCGTACCATGTTCCTCGAAGGGCGTGGCTTGAACTCATCATATGCCGTCTATCAGGATGCTACGGGTAAGGCTTTTGACAAGACGATTGCACTGGGTATCGGTATTGGTTCGGGATATTTGTTCGAGACAACTTTCATCCGCGAAGCCACTTCCGACTTGACCGGTGAACGCGGTTCATTGATGGGTGCTATCCAGGGATTGCTGTTGGCTCAGTATGAAGTATTGCGCGAAAACGGCCATACTCCTTCTGAAGCATTCAATGAAACAGTGGAAGAGTTGACTCAATCTTTGATGCCATTGTTTGCCAAGAACGGTATGGACTGGATGTATGCCAACTGTTCTACTACGGCACAGCGTGGTGCGCTGGATTGGATGACCCCGTTTCATGATGCCATCAAGCCGGTTGTACAGAAATTGTATGCAAGTGTGAAGTCGGGCAACGAAGCTCAGATTTCTATCGACAGTAACTCCAAACCCGATTATCGTGAGAAGCTGAATGCAGAATTGAAAGCCTTGCGTGAAAGCGAAATGTGGCAGACAGCTGTTACAGTTCGTAAACTTCGTCCGGAAAACAATTAATCAGCTTTATATAAATAGGTGAAATACCCTCTTCGGTGTTACCGGAGGGGGTATTTCTTTATTATTGATTCCCTATATTTTGAATAAACTCCAGTAGCTTCCGGTAAAAACCGTGATGTTTCAGCGTATCTGCCTCTCCCATTATCACCAGCTTCATACGTGCCCGGGTGATGGCTACATTCATTCTCCTTAAATCATTCAGGAATCCTATCTGCCCTTCTTCGTTGGCACGGACAAGGCTGATGAAGATAACATCGCGCTCTTGCCCTTGGAAGCCATCCACCGTATTTACAGTGAACAAGCTGCGATAAGGCTTGAGTGAAGCGTCTGCCTTTATCTTGTTGCGGAGATATTGCACTTGTGCCTTGTAAGGGGAGATGATGCCGATGTCTATTTTTTCTTCCAGAATGCGGTTGCCACCGATACGGTTGATGTAGATTTTCAGTTCTGATAGGAGCAGGTCCGCTTCCGCCTTATTAATGCGTCCGAAAGTCTCTCCCACAAATTCTTCTTTGAAATCCATTTCGGAGGTGTCAATCCAGTGGATGGGGGTATCCCAGTCCAGGATGCCCCGGTAACGCACTTCGGGAGCGGCTTCCAACTCGCCATTATAAAACCATTGGGAAGGAAATTTCATGATTTCCTCGTGCATGCGGTATTGTACTTTCAGCAAAGAGACAACGGCAGGTTTGTTGGACACCACTTTCTCCATCAATGTTCGTTCCAGACCTCCACGGGCAGCTTCGTAGCATTTTATGGTGGGCGGAAGTTGGCAGTGGTCACCCGCCAATACCACGCGGTCTGCTTTTCGGATAGCTATCCAGCAGGCAGCTTCTAAGGCCTGGGCTGCTTCATCAATGAAAAGGGTGCCGAAACGGCGTCCGTTCAGCAGCCGGTGATTGCTGCTTACTAGCGTGGAGGCTATGACATGTGCCCCATCAAAAAGCTCTGCATTGATTTGTATTTCCAATGCGGTGGCGCGGTCGCGCAGGCGGCTCATACGGCTGCGTACTCCTTCGCGTTCGTCATAGCTGCCACGGCGGGCACGGCTGCCCAGTTCACGGAGATTTTTCCGGATGCTCCACAGCTCCGGATAAAGCGGATGGTTCTCGAAACGACGCTCGTAGGTAAAGGAAAGCATCTTGTCGTTGACACGGGTCGGATTGCCGATACGCAGGACATTGACGCCACGGTCCACAAGTTTTTCCGAAATCCAGTCGACGGCAGTATTGCTTTGGGCACATACCAGTACCTGCGGTTCCCGATGCAGGGTTTCGTAGATGGCTTCCACTAAGGTGGTCGTTTTTCCGGTTCCTGGAGGACCATGTACAATGGCCACGTCGCGAGCACACAGCACTTTGTTTACAGCTGTTTCCTGCGTGGAGTTCAGCCAGGGAAACCGTACGGGATAGAGCTCTCGGAAACCGGCTTTCGAGGTTCCCAGCAATATGTCCCGCAATTCGGCCAGGCGGTTGCCTTTGGAGCGTAACGTATCTTCCAAGGCTTCGAACATGGTCCGATAGGATGTTTCGTCGAAATAAAGTTGCACGCCGAGGTTGTCCGTTTCCTGCACTTCCATCACGGCACCGGCTCCGGGCATTATCGCTACCATCCGTGTCTCGTCGGCATAGCTTACGGTAGCGGTGAAGTTCATATAGGTTATTTTTCCATCGGCAGACTGGCGGAAAAAACATACGGGACGGCCGAACTCAAAATTATGTTCTATATCGGTATTTTCTGTGTGTGTAATTTCTATTACTAATTGATTCAGTGAATTATAGTAACTTCGTCCCGGAGTGGCAGGATACCAGCAAAGTCCCCGTTTCACTTTCCGGGCAACCCCCATGTTTTCGGTTTGGCGTTTGAATTCCTCTTTTTCGTATTCGTATTCCATGCGCAGCAAAAGTTGCTGCTGTTGGAGGTGAATAATAGGACTATTTGAATCTTGTTCCTTCATGGTTGCAAAGGTAATCATTCTTCGCTTCCGACGGAAAAAATGCTTTATTTTGTTAAACTATTCAGCCTTTTTATTTGTTTATGATATTAATTTGTAATCTTTACAATAATGAAAAACTAAAAAATAGTGGTTATGGTATATGATTTAACGATGCTCAAAACGTTTTATGCCGCTTATTCGGAGAAGATAGAACGCGTACGGAACGTACTGCGGCGTCCGATGACTTTAGCAGAGAAAATTTTGTATGCTCATTTGTATGATGGGGATAAAGTGAAGAACTACAGACGGGGAGAAGACTATGTGAATTTCCGTCCCGACCGTGTGGCCATGCAGGATGCAACGGCTCAAATGGCCTTATTGCAATTTATGAATGCAGGCCGTGAGCAGGTTGCCGTGCCTTCCACTGTGCACTGTGACCATTTGATTCAAGCATATAAAGGTGCAAAAGAAGATATCGTGACTGCTACGAAGACCAACGAGGAGGTCTATAATTTTCTCCGTGATGTTTCCTCCCGCTATGGCATAGGTTTTTGGCAGCCGGGAGCAGGCATTATTCACCAGGTGGTATTGGAGAACTACGCATTTCCGGGTGGAATGATGGTAGGCACGGACTCTCATACGCCCAATGCCGGAGGTTTGGGCATGGTGGCCATTGGTGTGGGTGGTGCCGATGCGGTGGATGTGATGACCGGCATGGAATGGGAACTAAAAATGCCGCGTCTGATAGGCGTACACTTGAAGGGTAAATTGAGTGGCTGGGTAGCTCCCAAAGATGTTATTCTGAAGTTGGCGGGTATTCTTACTGTAAAAGGGGGAACCAATGCCATCATTGAATATTTTGGACCGGGAACCGCTTCATTGTCTGCCACTGGAAAGGCTACCATCTGCAATATGGGGGCAGAGGTGGGGGCGACTACCTCCCTTTTCCCTTACGATGAGCGCATGGGTACTTATTTGAAGGCTACCGGACGTGAAGAAGTGGTAAAAATGGCTGCTTCCGTAGCTGCCGACCTTCGCGCCGACGACGAAGTGCTGGCAAATCCGGAAAAATATTACGACCGCATCATTGAAATAGACCTCTCGCTGTTGGAACCGTATATCAACGGGCCCTTTACGCCGGATGCAGCAACACCGATATCGAAATTTGCCGAGGTAGTGATAACCAATAACTATCCCCGCCGGATGGAAGTCGGCCTGATAGGGTCGTGCACCAATTCGTCCTATCAGGATTTGAGCCGCGCAGCCTCCCTTGCCCGGCAGGTAAAGGAAAAGAATTTGAAGGTTGCTTCTCCGCTGATTGTCAACCCCGGTTCGGAGCAGATACGTGCCACTGCTGAACGCGACGGCATGATTGCCGCTTTCGAAGATATTGGCGCAACGATAATGGCGAATGCCTGCGGACCTTGTATTGGCCAGTGGAAGCGCCATACTGATGACCCCGAACGCAAAAATTCCATCGTCACCTCTTTTAACCGTAATTTTGCCAAACGTGCCGATGGAAATCCCAACACTTTTGCTTACGTCGCTTCCCCGGAGATAACGATGGCGCTGACCATTGCCGGTGACCTTTTTGTTTCGACCCGTTGAGGGATACGCTGGTCAATGCCAAAGGAGAGGTTGTGAAACTGTCCGAACCGGTCGGTGAAGAACTGCCGGCACACGGGTTTATAGGAGGAAAGGAAGGATACATTGCTCCAGGCAAAGGACAGACGGAAATTACGGTCAATCCTCATTCACAGCGCTTGCAACTGCTGACTCCTTCCCTGCCTGGGATGGCATGGACTTGCTGAACATGCCTTTATTGATTAAAGCACAGGGGAAATGTACTACCGATCATATCTCGATGGCAGGTCCGTGGCTTCGTTTCCGGGGCATTTGGAGAATATTTCGGATAATATGCTGATGGGGGCTGTGAATGCCTTTAACGGAGAAACGAATAAAGTGTGGAATCGTTCTACAAATACGTACGGAACGGTGTCCGGTACAGCCAAACTGTATAAGTCCGAAGGGATTCCTTCCATTGTCGTTGCCGAAGAAAACTATGGCGAGGGTTCCAGCCGTGAACATGCCGCTATGGAACCGCGTTTCCTGAATGTACGTGTTATACTGGCAAAGAGCTTTGCACGTATCCACGAGACGAATTTGAAGAAACAAGGCATGCTGGCGCTGACCTTCACCGATAAGGCGGATTATGATAAAATTCGGGAACGCGACTTGATTTCTGTCATGGGGTTGAAAGATTTTTGCTCCGGGACGCACTTTGAAGGTGGTTCTTCATCACGAGGACGGGAGTAAAGAAAGTTTTGAAGTACAACATACGTATAACGAACAGCAGATCGCTTGGTTCCGGGCCGGTTCTGCACTTAATGCAAGATAGAA
>VOFH01000030.1_pt1 | contig 22199 bp, 25 predicted proteins | sample 5384091 | NCBI WGS metagenome assembly VOFH01 (sample SAMN12384727, study PRJNA508395) | human gut metagenome | isolation source: healthy gut G | host: Homo sapiens
CTTTTGGTCGATGTAGTAGAACTGGAAGTATGTTCCTGGCTGTCCACACTCTAAATTATTATGATATTACTTTATAACAGAAGGTAAGGGAGCTTTTTCAGTCGATAACCGAAACCTATGAAGCAATTCCTCGTGACGTTCTTTTTTCTAAACCGGGGAACTGGGATACTCATCGCTATCATCAATGGGTATGCTCTGATTTTCGAAAGAAGAGTTTTTGTCTTCCCTCTTTAAAGATTCTTTGTTTGTACAGCATCTTTCGTTTTTTCAGATAGAAAGTTTTTATCCCTACTACATTTATCTGATGAGCTTTTATACACGCATACTTGAAACCTTGCATGATATAAAGATGGAGATTGATTCATCAACAGGGCGATAATAATGTTTTGAGAGCATTACTTTTATGAAGTCCCTGATGTTGCTGGACCGTGCTTACCTTAAAATGACTTCGATAGAGGAGGGCAGAAGTAGGAAGTTTCCAATAATCATGTAAGTAAATTCATGAATTTGGTTTGCTACATGCAAAAGAGCAACATTTGGTTCAATATTATGCGGATAAGCTCTGCATTACTCTAATTATCTGAATGAGATGATAACCTCGACCATGGGAATCAGCGCAAAACAATATATTCAGAGCAAGGTGATGGAAGAGGCTAAGAGGCTGCTTGTTTATACGGACTTTCCTATAGCTGATATTGCATTTTGAACTCTGTTTTCAACGGTTTCTTATTTTATCCGTAGCCCGGCAGCATACGGGAGAAACTCCATTATTATATCGTAAAGCGCACAAACCGTAAAAAAGTGCTATTTCTACCTTTCTTTTTATTGCATTGCTTTCCTGACATTTCTCTACTTTCGCATCAGATAATAAACCAATAATAAAAAGTAAAATGATGAGACGCGGAAAAAACAGTAGGCAACATGATTGATAAGCTGAAAACAGCTTTTATCGGTTCGATAGACGGTGAAGGATTTCCTACCATCAAAGCAATGTTGCACCCAGAAAAAAAGAAAGGGGATAAAAACGATTTATCTGACAACAAATACGTCGTCCATGCGTGTGGCGCAATACCGGAGAACAACCATGCGTGTATCTACTTTTGTGATGAGATTCTTTAGAGGGTTATGCTACGCGGTATGATGGAGGTCTTGACGGATAGTGCCAGTAAAGAGATGATCTGGCAGGAGGGAGATACCATGTATTATCCGGAGGGAGTGACGGACCCTGATTACTGTGTATTGAAGTTTACTGCTGTTTCAGGACGTTTCTATAGTAATTTTAAATCGGAAGATTTTGTGGTCGGATAATGTGTAAGTGCCCTCTTGTTATAGTAGTTCCGAAATGTTCAGAGTTGTTTGGGCTGTTTTACTTGCCGATACAGCATATTATGCCAGTTGATTATCAGTGGTTTACAGCTTAAAAGATAGACTGCTCAAAATTACTTGTTTTTTCGCCAAAAATCGCAGATTTAACACTTTCTTCGTTGCCCACCTCAAAACAGAGGGAAAATGGGGAAAATCGTTCTCTTTCGCCCCGAAACCTCCGCTTCACAAAGATAAGGCATATCGGGGATTATTTCGCCGATTGTAGCTGTAAAATCAGAGATGGATTTACGGATTCTTCAACGGATTTTGGGGTTGCCTTTTGTGGCTTGGCAAGGGACGAATCTTGCTGTACTTTTGGGTTATGGTGTCGGATTATTTAGCAGCCAAAAAGAGAAAGTCTGTTAGGGTCTGGTTCGGCTCAGTTTTGGAGAAGCCATCTCTTTTTCCCTTTGTTAGTTTTACTTTAATGCACGTATACATGAATACGAGGATAAAAGTAAAGTTGTGTTTCGGTGATTTATGCTGTAATTCGCTTGAAAAAAGTGTATAACCATTGTGTTATGTTTGTCTTAGCCTTCATAATTTGCAACTCAAAACCTCTGTAACTTATACCTTATCTGATATATTCCGTAGATAAAACAATAAATTATACCCATACTGATATAATGTTGAATATTTATGTTATCTTTGTACCCGAAAAGGTATAAATAAAATGCAAACTGAGTGAAGAATCAAACTTGTTTGATTTATTCCGAGTGCAGCCTTTATTGTAAAAATCTTGGATTTTAAACATTGAATGCTATGAATAATCTTTCTACTACGGTCAAAATGTTGCGAAAGCAATATAATCTGACGCAAGAAGAACTTTCGTTGAAGTCGGGAGTGGGATTGCGTTTTTGTGCGAGACCTTGAGCAAGGAAAGGAAACGCTACGCCTTGATAAGGTAAATCAGCTTCTTGATTTTTCAATTATGAAATGGTTGCCACTCAAAAAATAAACGGTTAAGTCGAGAGTAGAGGCAAAACTTGTTTTGACTATGCCGAAGCGAGAGTGATTGTAAATGAACGAAGAGAAATTTCAACCTAATAATCAATGAGACAAGCCCATATATTTTACAAAGACGAATTGGCTGGTATTCTGACAGAAAACGATGCCGGATATGAGTTTCGCTATTTGCCGGAATATCTCTCTTCAGAAACGGCAAAGGCTGTTAGCCTGACATTGCCTTTACAGGAGGAAGCATATACAAGTCCTGCGCTATTCCCATTTTTCGACGGTTTGATTCCTGAAGGATGGCTGTTGGATGTTGCATTGCGGAATACAGACATCAGCATTCTTGACCGGATGTCGTTGTTGCTGACATGCTGCAAGGATTGTATCGGAGCAGTAAGCGTCATTCCAATGGAAGAAAAGGAGGAAAGCCATGTGTAATAATTGCTTATATTGTTATCGCCCGCTCTTAAAGGGGAAAAGGATATGCACACAGCTTGCATAAAGAAGTTTTTCGGGACAGCAACATTGCCTATTCTTGATTATACGACAGAACAACTTGACCAGCTTGCTCTGCAAATCATTCAAGACCAAACCTCTTTAACCGGTGTTCAGCCAAAATTATCCTTGCATTTGAAGGAACATGAGGGCAGCAAACGATTGACTATTGTCGGTCTATGGGGCGCTTATATCTGTAAGCCTCAGACCTCGCAATATGAAATGATGCCTGAAGTCGAGGATTTAACCATGCACCTTGCAGAGGTGGGCACATATTGAGGTAATTTTCATACGCTGATGCGGATGGCAGATGATACGCTATGCTATCTTACCCGCCGGATTGACAGAACTTCTACCGGAGAGAAGATTGCGATGGAAGATATGTGTCAACTGACCGAAAGGCAAACGGAACATAAATACAAAAGTAGTTATGAACGTATCGGCAAGACTATATTGAAATACTCTTCCTTGCCCAAAATGGATGTCACTAATTTCTTCGAGTTGGTCTTGTTCTCTTGGCTGACAGGGAATAACGATATGCACTTGAAAAACTTCTCTTTGTATGAAGCTGCTGATAAGATACGTCTAACCCCTGCTTATGATTTGCTAAATGCGGTTATCATCAATCCCAAGGATGACGAAGAGTTAGCATTAACTTTGAATGGTCGGAAGAAAAAGCTTCAAAGAGAGGATTTTATTAGGTCGGCAGCCACGTTAGGGATAGAGAATGTGATTGTAGAACGACTGATAAATAAGTATATCAAACTATTGCCGAAATTTGAGACCGTCATTCAAAACTCTTTCCTTTGCACTGAATTAAAGGAAAGGTATGACGAATTGTTGAAGGAACGGCTTGCGAGGCTTGCACAAAGACTATAAAACGGTAAAATACACAATGCTATATGGATATATTCAATCTAACCCAAATAACATCATCGTTCATCCTCACTTTAATAGAAAGAGACGATGGACAAAAGAAACAAATTTTGGCAACGCCAACAGATGGCTCGTGTGTTTGAGGCTCGCATGATTCTTTATGCTGCTTATGGTCATTGCATCATTCGAGAGGATGGAAGCTATTATGAACATCCTCGTTGGTTTGAATTGGCAAAAGACAGATGGGCGCAAGTTTACAAAACTACAGGTACTCCGTGTAGCTGTTGGATGTGCAGGGGATTTGAATATGATCGCAAGGAGTATAAGAAAGAGACTCGGCGGATTATTCGGGAATCAATGGAATGAGCTAAATGATAAGGAATCGAATCTGTGCATTAATTGCATAGGTTCAGTTTTTATTATGTGTCTTTTAATCTTGTGATTTTTTGTCCGCAATATATCATTAAATAGATAGAAAGTAATATCTTTGCATATTATATGATAGGTTACTATGGCTAAAAATACAATGGGGACTAAGTTGCCCCGAAAAATTGGAGCAGAAGATGTCAGTTGTGGGAGAGCAGATTAAACTGGCTCGCTTGCGCAGGAATTTGAGTGTGGCTCAGATTGCGGAACGCGCTACTTGCTCTCCTTTGACTGTGTCCCGAATAGAGAAAGGTGCATCAACAGTAGCAATCGGAATCTACTTGCGTGTGCTGTATGCTTTACAGCTTGACGATGATATTCTGTGGCTGGCCAAAGAAGATAAATTGGGAAAAGCCTTGCAGGATTTGAGTCTGAAGACAAGGGAACGTGCCTCAAAAAAGGAGTAAACGATGAAGACGCTATATGTTTATGCCGATTTTGATTGGCTCAAGGAGACAGAACTCATTGGCGAGTTAGGTTATGAATCTCTTCGTGGCTCGGACAGCTATTGCTTTACCTTCAGCGATGAATGGTTGAAGAAACACGGGGATTTGTTCCTGAGTGATGACCTCAATAATTATCCCGGACAGCAATATACGCAACCAGAGAAAGATATATTCGGATGTTTCTCGGATGCTTTGCCGGATCGTTGGGGACGAACGCTGCTGTTGCGACGTGAACAGATTGCTGCGATGGAAGAGAAACGACCGGTACGGAGACTGTCTTCTTTCGACTTTTTGACCGGTATTGATGACTTTTCCCGAATGGGTGCTTTCCGTTTTAAGGAATCAAAAGACGGAGGATTTATAAATGTAAGTGAGTCGTTGAAAATCCCACCTCTGACGGATATAAGGGAGTTGATTGCAGCCAGTGCGGAAATTGAGAAAAGCGAAGAGGGGGAATGTCCTGCCTGACAGGAAATGGGTTGCACAACTCGTGCAGCCCGGTTCTTCATTGGGAGGTGCAAGGCCTAAAGCCAGTGTGATAGACACGGATAAAACGCTTTATATAGCCAAGTTTCCTTCTCGCAAAGATGATTACGATGCAGGGCTTTGGGAGCATTTCAGTCATCTTCTTGCTGCAAAAGCCGGTATTAATGCTGCGAAAACCAAAATACTGGCAGCGGGAGAGAAATATCACATTTTGCTTTCTCAACGCTTCGATAGAACCCAAGAGAGAAAACGAATTCACTTTGCTTCTGCCATGACCTTATTGGGACTTAATGACGGCGATAATGCAACTACAGGACACGGCTATCTGGATATTGTTGATTTCATACTTCAGAACTGTACGAATGTGGAAGAGAATCTGCAGGAACTCTATCGCCGTGTAGCTTTCAATATCTGCATTGGTAATAGCGATGACCATTTCCGCAATCATGGTTTTCTTTTAACGGCAAAAGGTTGGACGCTTTCTCCTGCATACGATATGAATCCTACTTTGAATGAGTATCAGAGTCTGCTTGTCTCATCAGGCTCCAATAAGGCTGAACTGAGTATTTTGCTGGATGCTTGCGAAGATTATATGCTTAATCGAAAACGGCAAAAAAGATTATTTCGGAGGTGATTGAAGCGGTAAAAGGATGGCGCGAATTGGCAACACGATTGAGTATTTCCAAGAGAGAGATGGATATGTTTGCCGGAGTGTTGGATAAACGATATGATAGTCTTTAATTTGATAAGGAGAAAAATAACTATGAGTGGAGGATATTTTGATAGGAGCACATATGCAATACGTGAAATTGCAGATACTATGGAGCGTGATATTGCGAGAGCTTTACAGCCAAAGCCAGAGAAAGAGCATATGGATTATTGGGTAATTTATGAGAAAGATAGTTTTAGCTCATTCCATAACTATAACAGCTATATGAAGTTTGCTAGTTATGAAGATGCAGAATCTTTTCTCCTGAGAGATAAAACTATCGTCAAGGCAGAACAAAATATGCAGACCTTTTTATCGCAGATGACATAATATTCCAGTCAACAACGCATAATATGTCTGATACTCCCTGATGGTGAACAAATTCCAGTATTATACTCAATCTATCATTGTTGTTATGATCGTTATCCGGATGATGCTGATGTATTGGAACTGTCAGATGAGACGATAAATGCAATGAAGGAGGCATATCGGCAAATGCGCATAGCAGAAATATATGCAACTCGCGTAGATTGGATGATGAGTGGCGATGATAGCGAAGAGAGCTTCCGAGAACGCATTAAGGGAGATTTGGCGGAGTTTGAAAAGGAATATGCTACTAAAGACTGGACATATCTTGATGAAGATGATGAATAACATATAGAAAAACTCTCTGCGAATAATTATTTTAGGTATAGTATTTTTCGTCCGGATGGGGGAATGCATTCGTGTCGCAGCTACTCTGTCATAGTGATAGCCATCGCGAATCAAAGATTCATAAGCACTCAGTGGATTGTATTTGTTTTAAATGATATGCTGACAATATGTTATAAAAGACCGCAATACGTTTCATTCAGACAATTCACCTTTGTGATATTTTCTAACAAGGAAGTTGAAAAGGCAAGTGTGAACATTACCTAGAAAATTGCTTACAGCCATCAGCGTATTAAAAGTTTTTGAAAACAAGCTCCAAATAAATATAGATAAAATAGCTATATATCAATAATTTACATACAATTTTTTATTTTCAGTTGTTTTCTACGTTTTCAGTTGTTTTGCTCTTTTTAGGTGCATTTTTGTTTCTTATTTGTTTCTTGATTCCGCTTTTTATTTGTACCTTTGTGATAGGAAATAACAAATGAAAGGACACAAATATGCCAAGGACCAGAAAACCAATAAAAGTGAAAGAGCCGATTCGTCTTCGAACGAAGGAATTGGCCAATGGCAGCAAGAGTTTGTATCTGGATATATACCGTAATGGTAAGCGGACATACGAGTATCTGAAAATGTATCTTATTCCGGAAACGGATCGTAATGCCCGCCAACAGAATGAAACGACAATGGCTGCCGCAAATGCAATCAAATCGAAGCGTATCATAGAGTTGACAAGTGGTGAAGCCGGTATCATGAATCACAAGGATAAGGTTTATCTGCTGGACTGGATGCAGCTCTATAAGGAGGAACAGAAGAAACGTGGTAAGAAAAACACGGGTCAGATAAAATCTGTTACCGATATCTTGAAAGAGTATGCAGGAGAAAGGTTCACACTAAATCAGGTTGACCTCACTTTTTGCCACGGCTATATCGACTATATGCTGACAAGCTACCGTCCCAAAGGAAAGCCCCTCTCGGCTTCTACGCGTAATACCTATTACCAGATATTCAACGGTGCGTTAAATGCCGCTGTCCGCGCGAAACGCATCTTAAAGAATCCATTCAACGAAATGGAAAAATCGGAGAAGCCCAAGATGCCGGAAAGTGTGCGTTCGTATATGACTATTGAAGAAGTGAGATCATTAATCGCTACACCAATGCAGAACGAGGGGGTAAAAAGTGCCTACCTGTTCTCCTGCTTCTGTGGACTACGTATCAGTGATATTATCGGATTGCAATGGAAGGACGTGTTTATTGACAACGGCCAATACCGCTTGGCAGTAGCCATGCAGAAGACAAAGGAGCCGATTTACCTTCCGCTCTCCAATGAAGCGTTGAAGTGGATGCCGGAACGTGGGGACAAGACAGCAGACGACCATGTGTTCGATTTGCCTTCAGGTATCAACCAGCTTATCAAACCATGGGCCAAAGCCGCCGGAATTTCCAAGCGATTCACCTTTCACACGGCCCGCCACACGTTCGCCACAATGATGCTGACATTGGGAGCAGATTTATACACTGTATCTAAATTGCTCGGTCATACATCTGTAAAGATGACCCAAGTGTATGCCAAAATCGTCAATAAGAAAAAAGACGATGCAGTAAATCTGACTAACGGTTTATTCGATTGACAATGCGATGAGCATCAGACCAGATATCTAAACACTTATTTAGGGTGTTGTTCCGGCAGGATTTTCTTTCGGGAGCAACACCCTTATAATATATTATAAATCCAATTTAAAGTATTTCATCATGAAAAGACCTAACAATGGCCCTCTCTCTTTTTGGAGGGAAGAAACATCTGCACCATTTTGTTGAAGAACAGGATGTAGCGAAAGAATTTTTCGCATTGCTCGTTGAAGCAAAAACAATGTATCTCCGTGATGTCGTGGCGGGTAGTAAGCAGTACCACCGTTACGTGGAGGATTTTGTAAACAGCCACCGGTATATCGACTGCAATCATGCGGTCTGCCGGAACTGCCATGAAATGAACATTCATATCGTCAAAGGATTATTAAACGATTGTTCCAATCTTATCCGATCACTTTTTACCGAAGCAGACTTCTCGTTCGAGAAGTGTATGGAACTGAAACGAATGTATGATATGTTTGTGCCACCATCACAGTCCATCACGTGCTGCAAAGACGGCCCGACAAGGATTTATCCTCTTTCCTTTGGATGCAATCTCACTCGTAAACAGATGATAGGTATTACGGCTTGTGCCAATGCTTATCATCTGTTTTGCGTTTCTACCCTACACGTGGAAGATATGGAAGCCCTGCTTTCCTGCAAGGAAGGATTCTGTATTCGTGTAAACAATATCCGTCATGTGGCCATCCTGTTCGATACACTCCTTGAACACTCGTTCATCCAAGCCAAATGGCAGACCGTTCTCAGTAATGGACGGTTCTTACAAACCAAGGACGGAAAAGGATTCGTTTCAGCTTCAAGCCTTTCATCCGCTCTGTCTGCTCTACGCAACAACATGACATCAGCAGGTTACGGTATCAGGCGAGCCATTGATGAACTGAGAGAGTGGTAAGAAGTGCCAATAAGCGAAGTATGTGAAAGGTAAAAGCGTGATAGTTGCCGTGATACGTGGTTACTATCACGGTGCAAACTCATGCTGACCTTTTGGGTTGCCCTATCTTTGCCCTCCGTTAGCGCGCTACATAACGGAGGGCATACTTCCATTGTCTAATTTTATAATAACTCATTTATGCAAAATAATAGATTGACATTCATGGAACGGCTGAGTGAACGGCTTACAAGCGTCGAAGCCATCCTAAAGAAATTAGATCCGATAGAGAGTCTGTTGGAACGCATCGCATTGCTGGAAAAAAATATATATACCACCAAACAGGTGTTTACCTTCCAAGAGGCTTGTATGTATATCGGAATATCCGAGAGTATGCTGTACAAGCTAACATCAGGCAAGGAGATTCCGCATTACAAGCCACGTGGCAAAATGATATATTTCGCCAAAGAAGATCTGGATGAATGGCTTTTGCAGAATTATGAACCAACCGTAGATGAAGCAGCACGTATGGCAAACGAGGCCGCTGCCACACAACCTTTCTTTAATCAAAGACGCCATGGAAAACGAAAGAAGAACTGAATATAATGTGGATATGAGGCCGGAGGAGGATTTCTTATCGGATATCCTCTCCGCCTCGCAGATTCGGGCGACGGACACCTATGAAACGCCGCCACAGATTATCTGGATAGACAACTCGACCATTGCTACGCTCGGCAACTTCAGCGCATCAACCGGCAAGGCGAAATCAAAAAAAACATTTAACGTTTCGGCCATTGTCGCTGCATCGCTGGCAGGAAAACAAGTGCTGAACTACCGGGCGCACCTCCCGGAAGGTAAACGTAAGATTCTGTACGTGGACACGGAACAGAGCCGCTTTCATTGTCATAATGTACTGGAACGCATCTTGCGGCTTGCCGGACTGCCCACTACAACCGACAGTGAAAACCTCGACTTTATTTGCTTGCGCGAATACTCTCCGGCAATACGCATTGGGGTCATCGACTACGCCTTACGTCAAAGAAAAGGATACGGACTTGTTATCATCGACGGTATCCGTGACCTGATGCTTGACATAAACAGCACCGGTGAGTCCGTGGAAGTCATTAACAAGATGATGGAGTGGTCATCAAAGTATGACCTGCATATCCACTGTGTGCTACACTTGAATAAAGGAGATAACAATGTGCGCGGGCATATCGGTACGGAAATGAGCAACAAGGCGGAGACTGTACTGGTCATCAGCAAAAACAACGATTGTCCCAACGTCAGCGAGGTTCATGCGTTACACATCCGTGAGAAAGAGTTTAAACCCTTTGCTTTCACTGTTAATGAGGGCGGGCTCCCGGTTCTCGCAGAAGGGCATTTGTTTGAGAATGCCCCACATCAGAAACCGAAACAGCGGACGGGTTTTATGGAACTAAGCGTCGAACAGCACCGTGAAGCCCTTTCCGCTGCGTTTGGAGACAAACCTATCCGTGGGTTTGAAAATATGCTGCAAGCCATGATGACAGCTTACGAGGCAATCGGATTTAAGCGTGGGAGAAACGTAATGGTCAAACTGCTGCAATATCTGACTGACACCTTAAAACTGGTTATCAAACGAGATAAACTTTTTTATTATGACATGACACAGGCAGAAACCATGCTTTTCGATGAAGAATGAGAGCGGGCGCGGGCCTATATAATTCAGTTTAATTTAGTATTTATATATATAGGGTCGCAAACTAAACTAAACCGCTTTTGCGCAAACAAGTGAAAAGAATTTGAATATGACCATAGATGAAGCAAAACGAGTGCGTATCGTGGACTTTTTGGCCCAGCTCGGCCACCGTGCGCAGTATATGAAATCAGAGCAATACTGGTATCTTTCGCCTCTCAGGAAAGAGGTGACGCCATCGTTCAAAGTCAATGACCGGCTGAATGAATGGTATGATTTTGGCGAGGCCACCGGAGGCGACCTTGTGGAACTGGGTAAGTACCTTTGCGAAACAAAAAGTGTGAGTGAAGCATTAGCATACATCGAACGGCATGTCAATGGTGTATCGCTACCGAAAACCCGGACATTGCCCACAACGTTCCGACCCGTGGAAGCCGACATGAAAAATTTGATTATCGTGCCGCTGCGACACCACGCACTGTTCTCATATCTCCATTCACGTATGATTGATTCGGATATCGGACGAATGTTCTGTAAGGAAGTGCATTACGAACTGCGCCAGCGACGTTACTTTGCACTGGCTTTTGGCAACATATCCGGTGGATACGAGGTGCGAAACCCTTATTATAAAGGATGTATCAAGAACAAGGACATTTCTTTGATACTCCAATCGCGTGGTGAGACACAGAGCCGTGTCTGCCTGTTTGAAGGGTTCATGGACTTTCTGTCCTATCTGACTCTCAAACAGACGGACGATAGTGCCATTTGTATTAATGCTCCCTGTGACCACCTTATTATGAACTCGATCAGTAATCTGAAAAAGACATTGACGTATCTGCAAAAATACACGTATATCCACTGTTACCTTGACAATGACCTTGCCGGACAAAAGACAGTGGAAACCATAGCCGGGATGTATGATGGACGCGTCTATAACGAGTCCAACCGTTATGCCGGTTACAAAGACCTAAACGACTACCTACGTGGGAAGAAACAATGAACGACCCACTCCCTAAGCTCTCCTTCACGGAGGGCTTTTTTTATACCCCAACTTTTCCTGCTTTCTTATGTAAAATCGTATTTGAATATGATTTTGTAATATGATTTTTGCATTTTGAGAAAATATCATATTAAAATAATATGTTTTGTAGCCAATAATTTTATCTTTAAACTTATCCATTCTTATTTTGCAGCCACAATCAAATATAATAAATCATATTACATAAAAAGATATGAAATCATATTTTATTTTCACCATTGTCCTGACAGTTGCCTATCTCGTCTATTATGCGGTTATCATCGTGCAGGACCTTTATGAAAAAAGGAAATAGTAAGCCGGAAGAAGAGGTATTTGACCTCGGTGCGCCGGAAGATGAACAGAGTGTGTCCGTGACGGAGAGCGATACGGGATTCAATGTGGGTAATGAGAAGTATGAAACAGATGTTGCCCCTACCGCTTCACCTGCACCACAGGAGACGGAAACCGCAGAGAATAATGGCGAGATAGCCGTGGCGGAGAAGCTGAAACGACTGAAAGCCCAAGCGGAGGAACAGATGGAAGAAACCGAGACCTACCTGTCGGACGCATACACGGCAGACGAACTGTACAAAGCGATGCTTGCCAAAGGAAAGACGGACAACCGTCCGGAACTGGTATGGAAACCTCTCAAAGACCGATTGTAAAATGTCGAAAGCAAAAAAAATATTATGTGCACTGTGCTTTGTCCCTTATGCGGTATTCGCCAAAAGCGGCAGCGTAAACTACAGTTGGGGTGCAGACGCACTTGCAACGATGCACGACTTCGTGGTGACGATGATGCTGTACGTGCTGTACATCTGCTACGCTGTCGCCTCGGTTTTCGTAGTCGTTGCCGCGCTCCAAATCTATATCAAAATGAACACAGGCGAGGACGGTGTGGTGAAGTCTATCGTATCACTTGTCGGTGCGTGCCTCTTCATCATTGGAGCTTCAATCGTGTTCCCCGCTTTCTTCGGCTACCGCATATAGGTGGCTGACAGGAGTGTAAAACCAATTCAAAAATAGAAGTACCACAAAAAAATGTAATAAATATGTTTCAGAAATTCAAAAGAATGTGCCGAAAGGCAAAGAAAACTATCATGCAAGTTTCCACCAAAGTAAAAATGTTAATCATTGCCCTGTTAGGAGGCATACCTGCTATGGCTCAAAGTACGGCAGGCGATTACTCAGCCGGTACGACAGCTCTATCAACCGTAGCCGAGGAAATCGTGAAATACGTTCCTGTGATGGTCAAACTCTGCTATGCCATTGCTGGTGTTGTGGCCATCATCGGAGCCATTTCGGTGTATATCGCCATGAACAACGAGGAACAGGATGTCAAGAAGAAGATTATGATGGTGGTTGGGGCGTGCCTTTTCCTGATTGCGGCAGCCCAAGCATTACCTCTATTCTTCGGAATTAACGCATAAACAGCCAGGAGGAATGACTAATAACGGACGTTATCCGGATTACCCGCTGTTCAAAGGACTGCAACGGCCTTTGGAACTGATGGGATTACAAGGTCGCTACATCTATTGGGCGGCAGGCGTAGCTGGTGGGGCCATTGTGGGCTTCATCGCCGCTTACTGTCTTATGGGCTTTGTGGCCGGACTGGTCGTATTGGCAACTGTCTTATCTGCGGGAATCGTGCTTATCATCCTCAAACAGCGAAAGGGGCTGCACAGTAAAAATGTAAAACGTGGAGTGTATGTGTATACCTATTCGCACAAAGTATGACTATAAGAAAAACCATCACGGCAATGTGTGTGGCTGATTGATTGTTGAACGCGGGCGGGTCCGTCTCCAGCCGAGGCAGACCTGCCCCTATTTAATGAACGAATATCGGAATGACCCTATATATCATTTTATTTTTCATCGCCCTATGTACGGGTATGGCCTTGTCAGTCTATACGTTCGGTACGGGCGGCAAGCGCAAGCATATCTTTCAGAATATCTATTTTTCTGTGGAAGATACAGACGGTGTGGGTGTGCTGTACACCAAGACGGGCGAATATTCCGCCGTCTTGAAAATCGAAAATCCGGTACAGAAGTATTCAGCAGACATTGACAGCTATTACGACTTCACGCATCTATTCTCTGCCCTTGCGCAGACACTGGGCGAAGGGTATGCCTTGCACAAACAGGACATCTTCGTAAGGAAACAGTTCGCGAACGAGCCGGAGCATAATCAAGAATTTCTCTCGGCATCGTACTTCCGTTATTTTAATGGGCGTCCGTACACGGACAGCCTTTGCTATCTGACTATCACACAGGAAGCCAAGAAGAGCCGTCTTTTCTCTTACGATAGCAAGAAATGGCGCGATTTCCTCGTGAAAATTTATAAGGTTCGAGACCTACTACGCGACAGCGGTGTACAAGTGAAATTCCTGAACAAAGCCGAGGCAAGCGAATATGTGGACCGTTACTTTGCGATGAACTTCGAAGACCGTATGGTCTCGATGACGAATGTCAAGGCTGACGACGAAACGGTATCTATGGGTGACAAACGCTGTAAGGTGTACAGCCTCGTGGACGTGGACTGCGCCGCGCTCCCCTCGCTGATACGTCCCTATACCAATATCGAGGTGAATAATACCGAGATGCCAGTGGATCTTGTCTCGGTGGTGGATAATATTCCGAACGCAGAAACGGTGGTGTACAACCAAATTATTTTCCTGCCCAGCCAGAAGCGGGAACTGGCATTACTCGATAAAAAGAAGAACCGGCATGCAAGCATCCCCAATCCGAGTAACCAAATGGCCGTAGAGGACATCAAACAGGTACAGGACGTAATAGCCCGTGAAAGCAAACTGCTCGTGTACACGCACTTCAACATGGTGGTGGGCGTGCCTGCGGACACCGACCTCAAAAATGCACGAATCACTTGGAAAACGCTTTTTGGGCGCATGGGCATACATATCAGTAAGCGTGCATACAACCAACTGGAACTGTTCGTCAGTTCGTTTCCGGGCAACTGTTACAGCCTGAACGAGGAATATGACCGTTTTCTGACCCTCTCCGACGCTGCGGTATGCCTGATGTACAAAGAACGGGTGCAGCATAGTGAGGAAACACCGCTAAAAGTTTATTACACTGACCGCCAAGGTGTTCCGGTAGCTATCGACATCACGGGAAAAGAGGGAAAGAACAAGCTGACCGACAACTCGAATTTTTTCTGCCTAGGGCCTTCGGGCAGCGGAAAGAGTTTCCACATGAATTCCGTCGTGCGCCAGTTGCATGAACAGGGGACGGACGTGGTAATGGTCGATACGGGTAACTCATACGAGGGGCTATGCGAGTATTTCGGCGGCAAGTATATCAGCTATACCGAGGAACGGCCCATCACGATGAATCCGTTCCGCATCAATCGGGAAGAGATGAACGTAGAAAAACGGGATTCCTGAAAAACCTCGTCTTGCTTATCTGGAAAGGTACGCAGGGAACGGTCACAAAGACGGAAGACCGTCTGATAGAGCACGTCATCACGGAATATTACGACGCCTACTTCAACGGTTTCGAGAGCTTCACACCCCAACAGCGTGAGGACTTGCGTAAGAGCCTCGTTATTGATGACCGCAACAGCAGTGAGAAGCGGCACGAAAGCGAACGGGAACGCGCGGCCCGCATCGAGGGTATCATTGACGAGATAGAGGGTCGGCGCAAGGAACTGAAAGTGGAGGAACTGTCATTCAACTCTTTCTATGAATATTCCGTGCAGCGCATCCCGGATATCTGTGAGGAGAACCGTATCACGGGCATCGACCTCTCGACATACCGCTATATGATGAAGGACTTTTATTTGGGCGGCAACCACGAAAAAACGCTGAACGAAAACATGGACAGCTCGCTGTTCGACGAGACGTTCGTGGTCTTCGAAATCGACAGTATAAAAGATGACCCGCTGCTTTTTCCTTTGGTCACGCTGATTATCATGGATGTTTTCTTACAGAAAATGCGCATCAAAAAGAACCGCAAAGTCCTTGTCATCGAGGAAGCGTGGAAAGCCATCGCCAGCCCGCTGATGGCGGAATACATCAAATTTATGTACAAAACGGCACGTAAATTCTGGGCCAGTGTAGGTGTGGTGACACAGGAGATACAGGACATCATCGGCAGCGAAATCGTGAAAGAGGCCATCATCAACAACTCGGATGTGGTGATGCTGCTTGACCAAAGCAAATTCAAGGAACGTTTCGACACCATCAAGGCGATTCTTGGCCTAACGGACGTGGACTGTAAGAAAATTTTCACCATCAACCGCCTCGAAAACAAGGAAGGACGCAGCTTCTTCCGCGAGGTATTTATCCGCCGGGGCACGACCAGCGGTGTTTATGGCGTGGAGGAACCGCACGAGTGCTACATGACCTACACGACTGAACGGGCAGAGAAAGAGGCTCTGAAACTTTACAAGCGCGAGCTACAATGCAGCCACCAAAAGGCTATCGAGGCATATTGCCGTGACTGGGATGCCAGCGGTATCGGCAAGGCATTGCCGTTTGCACAGAAAGTTAATGAAGCGGGACGTGTACTGAACTTAACCACTAAAATAACATCATAATGAAAACGAAAAGGATTTTAATCACCCTGTCACTGGACTACGGAATAAATATGATGGGGTTTGAAAGCAGCTTGACGCGCGAACAAATTTCTGTCAATAATCCGGAACTCACTGTTTTGTCCCTCCGGGAGTTTTGTATGCTATCCAAGGAGAACCTGCTCCGTATGGATGACATGACACCGGACAAGGTAGCTGCCATCGAACGGCTATTGGCGGAGTATTCCCTTCGGTTGGGTATGTCCGATGTAGAACTGGAAACGTACTTGAACCGATATTATGAAGAAAACCCCAAAGAAAAGGAGTTTTACGATATGTGCGACAGGCTGTGTAGCAGCAAACCTGCCTTCGATGAAAACGGATTTCGTGAAGAACTATTCCGGGAACTGAACAGCAGTCCGATGAGTGAAAAAAGACTGAGTGACTTAGGATGGCTACGCTATCAGACCGTGCGCGAAACTTATCTAAACCAGCCTTTCTTCTTGAGATGGTTCGGCTCCCAAGAAGCCCGGATCAAAAGGGCCATCAAGGATACTACCATCATACATGATATGTTCTGCCGACTTGTCACGGAGAATTGTATCGAATCTGAGCGGTGGTATTTCAATCACAAGGAACCGGAATACATAAAAGAGGTCTGAAACGATGAAACGGCTGTTTATCTTTTGGGTTATCCTATTGCCTGCCCTGACACAGCACGTTCACGCACAATATTACAGCGTGAACTATGACGCACGTACCGTGGCGGCCATGGCCGCCGCATTCGGCACGGAGGTAGTGGCTGAAAGCTACTACCGCGAGCAGGTGGATGATATTCTGAAACACTATACGGCGGCAGAGGTGGCAGCAGCAGGGATATTTTCTTCCAAATTTTTGGAACACAAGGCTCTGTCCGACCTTGGCATCTGGTGCAGCAGCACGGAAAATTACTACTATCGTCGAATTTACCATATGGTGGCGGAGAAAATCATGCCGAAAATATGGGTGGTAGCGAAACTGATGCTACGCTCACCACAAACAGCCATCCACTGGGGCAGTTACCTGATGAAAGTCTGCGATGATACGAAGAGCCTGTGTATGCAGTTCGAAAGCGTTGTGACCAACAGCACACTGACGTTCTCGGACATCGCTTTTCTGGAAATTGACCACGACATCGCCAGTTTGCTGAACCTCGCAGAACTGGGCGGTACCGATTGGCAACGGATGTTGGACAACTTGGCCAAAGTGCCGGGCAATTTCACCATCGAGAACTTGAAAGGCGATATCGACAACCTTTATAACATGGGCGTAGGGCTGGCAACATCTGGTATGGAGAACCTCGGTGACGCTCTACTGCAAAGCAGTGCGTTCCATGACCTGTTGGGCGGCAAAGCCAATGAAATCGGCAACCTGTATGAACACTACGGTACTCTCTTCGAGCAGGCGGAACATGACATCGGTAGTCTGCTAATCGACATGGTGGGCGGTCAGGACAGCGTGGCCGCATTGTTCAATTTCAGCAACTACGACCTCACATCGTGGATGACCGACTACATGGACAATGCAGTCGGGAACTATTACACGCAACGGTGGTATATCGCACGGCGTGAGCAAGGAAGCATTTCTCTATGCGACTACTACCCACCGACAGACGACAACAGCATATTGAACGGGGGCGCATGGACACGCTTTAATACGAGCGATCCGGGATTTTACCCGAACGCTTCGCAACGGGAGCAGGCCCTTGCCAACTCAGAACAGTATGCCGGATGGTCAAGAAGCCGAGTACAACAGCTCAACAACAGCAACGACGGTTACACCTATACTATCAATACCCGACAACAGGCCTACATCATCAGCAAAGGCAACAAGCAAACCAAGAAGGCATACGCCTATGAGATACATGTGACACAGAGCTGGAACCGGACGGAGGTAGTCTATGAGGATGTCTTCGATTCCTATTCGATGGATCTGAACACGTTCAAAGCGCAGCTCAATGCCCGCCTCTCGGAGTTCAATGACAACGAGGAAGGCTATGTCTATTACATAGCATCCGATGCACGGAACTATTATCAGGCGACGGACGCCGCAAAATTGCAGGGATGTGAAAGCGTGACCATCAGTGTAACCTGTTCAGACGGGGCGACGCTGGGACAAGGCTCGACACAATACAAGTGCCGTAAGTGTGGCGGCTCACTGGATGCCCACTCCAAAGAGTGCGTCATGCAGACCTCGGTAACGGAGAACGAACTGGACCTTTCAGAACTGGACGCACTGATACGGGAAGCGGACAATCAGGTTGCCGTTCTTCAATCTCAGATTAGTGCCTTGAAAAAGGAAAACGCCGACCTTCTGAAAAAAATTGCCGAGGCGAGCGTGGAAGACGCAGCAGCTTACCGGCAACAATATAACTCCAACCGGACACGTATCGAGGAACTGAAAAGCGAACTTGCCGAGTGGCAACAAAAGCAGAAGGAGTACGCAGATGCGAAGCAGGAAGCGGAAGCTGAGAACGATGTGCCGACAGATGATTACTACCGCCTACCGGCCATCATGCAGGATTGTAAGACAGCCTACAGCCTCACTTGGCAGGACGGAGGTACATGGAGCGGCTATACGTTCGTCCGTAAGGCGACGATGCCGAACATCAATGGTATCATTACGTTCCGTGCGACTATTTCTATCGCACGGAAGCCGAAATACTTTCTGGGTATCAAAATCCACCGTGCCATCATCCAAATCAGTTGGGAATTGACTTCGGCATACACAGACACGCACGTTGCCGATGTACTGACACTCGATCCGAACCTGCCGAACGAGGAAAAGACTAAAATCGTGAATAATCGCATATCGGAAATTGCACGGGAATATCCCAACTGTAAAATCACTACCGAGTATGCCCGTACAGAACCTATGGAAGAAGTACCGAACAGCGACGTGTACCACCTGCTTTGGTCAAGTGACCGCCTCGAAATCGCACGAGAAGTGGATTCACGTATCACGAAAATATACGCCGACCTCGTATCCTTGGAGAAGATGATGCACTACAAGCGGAACATCATCGACGTACTGAAGGATGTGCTACCGGAACTCGATACGGACGAGGGTCGTAGGCTGACGCTCGTGGAAGAGTGCCATGACCGCTGGGTAGAAAACGCACGGACATCCCGAAGTGGCAGAAAGGAGGTACGGCCATGAAACGCACTATGCTGATAGCCATCACGTTGCTTGCGCTACTACCCGATGTAGCCAAGGGTCAATGGACATTCGATATCATGTCGGTGGAAGCGTACATCAACGACCACAAGAAACAACGCAGCCTGTTATTGGCCCGAAGCACACTGGAATACAGCAACCAACTGCTGCACGAGTACAGCCGTGAGGAGACGGGCAAATACAAGGAAGTGAATATCGACCTTGACCGCTATACCCGTGCCTTTGATGTCATCGACGTGATGTACCAGTCCCTACGGACGGTGCTGAACGTGAAGGATACCTACAGTTCGGTAAGTGACCGTATCGGTGACTATAAGACCATGCTGGAGGCTTTCCATGAGAAAATCCTGAAACATGGGAACATCGAGCCGTCAGACGCACTGATACTGACTATCAATGAAAAGGCAATACGGGACATCGCCAACGAGGGCGAACACCTCTATAAGTCGGTGAGCGACCTCGTACTGTATGCCACGGGCGCAGCGGCCTGCTCGACCAGCGACCTGCTTATGGTACTGGAGTCCGTGAACAAGTCGCTGGACAGCATTGAGCAACACTTGAACCGGGCATACATCGAGACATGGAGATACATACAGGTACGTATCGGCTACTGGAAATCGAAGATTTACCGGGAACGTACCAAACGGGAAATTATTGACGGTGCTTTCGGACGGTGGCGCAATGCGGGACGACTGGATTATTGACGGTAAAAGAGGAAGGAGGTAAATAATGCCACAAGTTAGATTATGACTTCTATGCACCGAAATTGCTAAGGAATATCTTAAAACGCAGGAAAAGCGTTTCGTCCTGGATGTTCGGAGAAGTACAAACAGAGAAAGAAACTTTAAGTACAAACAAGTCTATCCGGCCTATAACCAAGAGGCAAATGGACATTTGGATTAATAAAAGATGTAATGAAAAAGATCGTTTTTGCAAAAGACATTACGCTATATAAAGCCGATTGCCTTGAAGTAATGCCTCTTCTCCCAGAATCAAGTATTGATTTAGTTCTATGCGACCCACCTTTTGGAATTACAGCTTCGCAATGGGATAAGATAATACCATTCTCGAAAATGTGGGAGGAGATTAGAAGGGTGAGAAAGGATAATGCACCTACGGCTTTATTTGGCAGCGAACCGTTCAGCAGCCTTTTACGCTGTGGCAATTTAGCCGAATTTAAATATGACTGGGTATGGGAAAAGTCAAAAGCAAGCAATTTCCTTCTTGCTAAAAAGCAACCTCTAAAAGCGCATGAGCTAATCAGTATCTTTTGTAACGGCAGAACTCCTTATTATCCAATCATGGAGGAAGGTGAGCCTTATGAGAATCGTACAAAGAGAGGAAGTAACTGGACAGGAGTAAACAAGGTACCAAATCCTACATTCAGAAATGAAAACAAAGGAACGAGATACCCACGAAGTGTGAAATATTTCAAAACTGCGGAATCAGAGGGCAAAACGATTCATGTTAATCAAAAGCCAGTCGCATTATTGAAATATCTGATAAAAACATACACGAAAGAGGGTGACACAGTCCTTGATTTTGCCTCTGGAAGCATGAGCACTGCAATCGCCTGTATTCATACGAATAGAAAATGTATTTGTATTGAAAAGGATGACATGCACTTCTCGCGGGGAGAGGAAAGGATTAGAAATGAATATAATATAAAAAGAAATGTGGAATAATCCTGGTGATTAACTGATTGAAGCACATTGAGTATTGAAAGATTAGTAACAAAATAACCGAAAGTAAATATGGACAGAATACTCTTACTCGTGACGGTTACAATAATTGCAACCACGGCGGCAAAGGCACAATCCGTGACCTATAACCACGATTCGCCGAAACAAAATCAAGTAACAGTAATGGAAACCGGTACGGGAGCACTCTCGCCCGACCTCTACTATTCCATACTGCACAACAAGTATAAAAGGCGGCAGCAGCCAAGAACAAACTGTCGTTCCGCACACTGGCGGGCGTCAACCTGTACAACCAAACGGACGAAGCTGAAGCCATCGACTCGGCATTGGTGAGCCGGGCAAAGATAGAGGCCTTGAACGTGGCTGACCGTCAAGCGGACATCGCATGGCTCGCCGAAGGCGATAAGGTCAACGGACAGATGGTACGGTTCAAACGAAATATAGACCGCATCTTGCCTGTCGGGGGGGACACCGGAGGATAAAGACAGATGGACGGAATATTACCATATCTACCAGTGCGCCATTGATGCAACGAAAGATGCCTATATGCCCAACGCACAGCGGAAAAAAGAGTATCTGCGCATCTATGAGGATATAACCCGACAGAACGAAATCCTTGTCGGCTACCTTGCCAAACGGCAGAATACTACGGTAACAAGTACGCTACTGAACGCTACCGCTGACCGTACTCTGGATAAGAAGAGTATTGTCCGCGATGCGGTGAGCCGGTGGCACGAATCGCGCTTTGCCGTGCGCGGCCCGCAATCGGGCAATAACACGGGCGACAGCGGTGACGGAGATGAAACAGTAAGCAAAGGGAACTGAAAAAACAAAAACGTATGGCAGACGGAAATATACTCTCGGATTTCGGTATTAATATCCTTGAAGAAGAAATTGACGATCCTGACTGATGCGACTTTTACCGGCTCGCAGGGACCGTTCTGGTGGATACTACAAATGTGCATGGCACTGGCTGCCCTGTTCGCTATTGTGATGGCAGCGGGAATGGCGTACAAGATGATGGTGAAACAGCCACTGGATGATGGTCCTTTGGCTGTTTCAATCATCCTCTGTTGGTGGTATCCGCCAGCAGACACGGGTATGGCTGGAAGTTGGTGTTTCCTTCC
>VOFH01002318.1_pt1 | contig 22178 bp, 37 predicted proteins | sample 5384091 | NCBI WGS metagenome assembly VOFH01 (sample SAMN12384727, study PRJNA508395) | human gut metagenome | isolation source: healthy gut G | host: Homo sapiens
GTTTGTTCACGCTGATAGATTTTCGAGCAACATGGATTGTTGATGTACGGCGAGCGAGCAGTCTCCCGGGGCGATTGAGGATAAGGATAAGCGCCGTGCGGCATATCACCGTTTCTACACTAATATGAAGTGGGGACACGCTCAAAATTATCATCGACTTTGGACAGCGGGTCCTCAGGAATTGATAAGTGCGTGGACATTATTACCAGGTATTTTGACCTGAAAATGAAAAATCGATTTAAGCGATGTCTCTCAATAGTATCAGTCTAATGCCTAAATCGCACTAAAATGACTTTGGAATTTTGAGTGCTTCTGGGTGAACCGGTATATTACTCACAATCTGATATATAAGATACAGGAAGGTGCGGCAAAATACGGGCGGGAGGAGTTTGATGAAGGAGAGATACGGGAGCAGGATGCTATATGACAGGGGGCCTGGGGGCCACCTCCATGTGCCGGTCCGGGCTTTTGACATGGAACAGTTCTGCCGTATGGACGGGCGCCGGTCAGGACAGGAGAAGGGCCGTTTGTGGAAGCCTATGCCCGTCTCATAATGCTTCATTTAAGTGAACAGTTTCCATCCGGCGAAGTGGCCAGAAGCTTTCTGGAGGATATATGCAGAAAAGATACGGGCCGCCAGCGCAACTACGATGTCATCTGCCGTGAATATGCAAAGGACAGCTTTGTGGAGCAGGAGCTGGAACATCTGATGGGGGAGGCAACTGACAGCATGAAGCAGGCCAGAGCCTGTGCCAGCTCCTAAAGGCAAAATGCAGCGTGAAGCCCGCAGGTGGAGCTGGACCAGGAGATACTGTCGGTTTCCCTTGCTTCAGACTGCCCCGGCCCTGTTATAGGAAGCGAAGCGGATCTGTATTACTCCTGACGGCAACAGTACGGCATGTCTGCCAGGAGGTGCAGGACGCATTTCAGGGACGCGCCTGCAAAAGGGGCCGGCCGTTGACGGACCAGGGACAGGATGGTACAATATGGATAGCTATAAGGAATGACAGGAGGACAGGAATCATGATTAGAAGAAAAAAGACGAGATGGAGCCTGTGACCAGGCATGAGCTGCAGAAGGGGATGGGGGATGTGACCTTCCACACCTTCATGACAAAGGAGGAGGCTTATGGTTCTGGCAGGACCCTTTGCCAGGGGTTGTGTTTGAGCCGGGTACATCCATTGGGATACATGAGCATCATGGGGAGTTTGAAGGGTACTATATTCTGAAGGGCAGGCCCTGGTAACGGATAACGGTGTGGAAACCGTGCTGAATCCCGGAGATTACCACATGTGCAAGGACGGGGACAGCCACGGCATTGGCTGTTACGGGGATGAAACCATGGAAATCATTGCCCTTATTATCAATGTTCCGGCATAAGAGATGCCGGAGGAGAGATTTTGTCCGGGGACATTGGACAGGGCTGCCTGCTTTGGAAGGATTGTTTGTATCTGGTTCCTGGCAGGCAGCTCTGTATTTTGTTCTGAAACATGCATTTTAATACATTAAAAAACTGTAGTATAATGAATAATATGTTGTATTTTAAAATCCCTGTAGTAAAATAATATTTGATTATGGGTTTTCAGACCCATGTCTGCGCATCATCTCGGCCAGACAGCGTATGACGGGAAGAAGTTCCAGGGCTTCCTTTTCGCTCAGACTGTGGAGCTCCCAGAACAGCTGCTGTTTCGTCGCCCATGGAATCGGTTCCTGGGTAAAAAATACGGTCGGCGGGGATTCTCAAGTGGTTTCACCAAGGGATAGAGCACCTCAAATTTGGGGTTCCCACGGAAATTTTTCTATATTGATAATGGTACGGACATCTATGCCCAACTTCTCTGCCAGGGAAGCCTGGGACATTCCCTGTTCTTCGCGGGCTTTTCGGGTGACCGTACCTAAAGTTTAACGTAATCATGCATTGTGATTCACCTCAATACTAGTGTACACTACACTTTATATTATGGATTACTATGCAATACATATAAACAATGAATTGAAATACACCAAACTCCTGGATGGATTGCCGAGGGGGAAAGGAATTTTTGCATGGGTGAACGGACAGAAGACAGAATGCAGGCGTATATGAAACATGTGGTACTGGAACCGGAGCATGAAAAGAGTATGCACAGCCGCTTCTGACATTATTTGACGAACTGCTGGCCTGGGACCTGGCATCAGGGACAACCGCATTATATTTTACACAGAGGGCAGGGCCGGCTGTGGGAAAACCGGACAGAGCAGGAATTTCAGGCATTGCCTGGAGCCATGTATTATCCCAGGAGTGCAGGCAGTTCCGACATTTTTCAGCACCGTGCACATGAAAGAACACGGGGACAAACATCTGACAGGCTGGTTTACCGGCAAAGGACGGAAGAGGGAGATTATGTGTGGTGGAGGTGGTGGGCCATAACAGCCGGCGGCGATGGTACAATGCTGTGTTATGTCCGGGATATGGGAAAGGAAGAGCAGAAGCGGTATATATGCAGGAGCAGATTATTGACCAGTACGTGTATAAAAAATGCGATTTCTTCCTGTGTTTGGATGGGACACAGGTTACTATGAAATCCTGCAGAAAATGACAGCCGTATTCAGGGGACAGATGCACATTCAGGAAATTATGAGCAGGAGCTGGAGGAATGTATCAGGAAGTATGTGGTGTCTGAGGACAGGGACCTGCTTCTGGAGAAGGCATCTATGAACAATGTCCTGGATGTGTTGGAGCGTGAAGCGAGCCCATGGTATCCTATGGTGAGAAGGGGATGGACGGCCGGTATGCCCGTAAATTACTGCGCTATGTATACTTTTGACAGACAGGAGAGAAAAATTCTCTTATGCGCCAGGATATCACGGCAGAGTACCTGGAGCAGCGCAGGCAGAAGAAGCGCCTCAGCGACGCGCTCCTTCATGCAAGGGATTGATTCCTTACAGGTTTGTATAACCGCCAGGCAGTAAATGCCAAGATCAATGGAATCCCATTAAGAAGCGCCCCAGGGGGGGCCGCAGTGATGCCCCTCTGTGCTGTGCTTTTTATTGATTTGGATAATTTTAAGACAGTGAACGATACTCTTGGCCACCGGTATGGGGATAAGGTGCTGTGCTCTGTGGCAGAGTGCTTCCGCCAGGTCCTCCGCACTTCCGACATAATCGGAAGGGTGGGAGGCGACGAGTTCGTGGCCTTTTCTCTCAGGAGTCACATCACTTGATGAGGCAAGGAGTGCGCCGGACGTCTGTGCCAGGCGGTGAGCCGCATACCGGATTTAGACCTGAGGGCTGTGGGCTGTCCTGCAGCATCGGAGGGGCTGTGTGCCCAAGGGACGGAAGGGATTACGATTCTCTTCTCATGAAAGCGGATATAGCTGTCCATGAAGCCAAGCGCCGGGAAAAGAATCAGTTCTGTTTTACGAGCCCGGAATGAGGCCTCATTCCGGAGCCCCTGACCTGTGTGGGCGTGTCTAGCCTGTCACCTCAATGTGATAGGTTTTCAGCCAGAAGTTGACCTGGGAGGAGATAGGCCAGCATCTGGAGGGACCGCCATGAGCTGGCCGTACCATGGTTTTCCGTAGTCAGAGGGGCTGGTGAGGAAGCGGGCCAGTTTTTTCCGGTCCAGGAAGTCCATTACCGGGGCGTGGCTGTCGTCCATCATTTCTTACACGGTCCACAAGCAGTTTTTTCATAGGCGGTATCATAGGTTTTAGGATAGGGGACTTTTTCCGGAACAGTATTTCATCCGGGAGAAGTCCTTTTTCCTGACTGACGGAGCAGGTTCTTTACCAGTCCGTCCCTTGTCTTCATGTCCCAGGGTACGTTCCAGACGTATTCCATGATTCGGTGGTCCGCAAGGGAAACCCTTGCCTCCAGCCCGAGTACATGCTGGTGCGGTCCATGCGGTCTAGGAGCGTCTGCATGAACCAGCGCAGATTTAAGTAGAAATTTCACGGCGCCGCTGCCTCTGTGGGCGAATCTTCCGGACACAGGGGTCTCCTGCCACGGAGCGCTCATACGGTCCTTTACATACCGGCATCCATGTCCAGATAATCTAAGAATCTGTCGTCCAACAGGGTTTTTCGGCGCTTCCAGGTCCATAGTCCACGGAAGGTATGGGTTTCAAAGCATTCTTTTTTGTGGAACCAGGGATAGCCGCCGAAAATCTCGTCCGCGCACTCGCCGGTCAACGCCACCTTGTTGTGTTCCCTTGACCATGGAGCAGAACTGGAGCATGGAGGAGTCGATGTCTCCCATGGCCGGCAGATCATGGGCCAGCACAGAATCGCAGAGACGGTCGGCCTGGATCGGTGTTGCCGCATTCCAGATAGTGGTGGTCGGAATCGAGAATTTTTACCATCCGGTCCACAAAGGGACGGTCCTGGGAGGGCTGAAAGGAATTGGCCCGGAAAATACTTATCGTTGTCTGTAAAATCAAAGGAAAAGGTAGTCAGCCTTTGCCCTGTTTTTTAAGCTCTGCTGCGCAGACGGCGGAAACCAGGCTGGAATCCACCCCCCGGAGAGAAACGTGCAGATGGGTACATCGGAGACCATCTGACGCTTTATGGAGTCCTGAACGAGAAAAGATGTCTTTTCAATGGTTTCCTCGTAGCTGTCCTCATGGGGACGGCTGACCAGCTTCCAATAACTCTGCTGGCGGATTCCATCCGGAGAACAGATGAGGAAATGGCCGGGCAGAACTTCCTCCATATCCTTAAACACTACCGCAGCCATAGGTCCTGGCAGGGCCCGATGGAGAAGACCTCATTCAGTCCCTTCCGGTCCAAGCTGCGGACTTGACGCCAGGGATAGGCCAGGATTCCTTTGAGCTCTGAAGAAAAATGAGTTCTCGCCTCTTACCGTATAGAACAGAGGTTTTACCGGCCCGGTCCCGGAACAGGCACAGACGGTTTTGGCCGTGTCCATGATGGCAAAGGCAAAGATACCGTTCAGGCGTTTTACAAAGTCAGGGCCGTATTCCATATAGCCTGCCAGTATGACCTCCGTGTCGCTGGAGGTCTGGAAGGAATATCCCGCGGCCATAAGCTCCTGGCGCAGTTCATCGGTATTTGTACAGTTCCCCGTTGTAGACAATGGCAAAGGTCTGTCCGGGCCTGATTTCACCATGGGCTGGTGGGCCTCCGGCCAGATCGATGATGGACAGGCGGGCATGGGACAGGCCGCCGTGTTCCGAGAGCCACCGTCCGGCGTCATCGGGGCCACGGTGGCGCTGCGTTCTGCCATGGCCTGCAGGACAGATTCATAGTGTTCTTTTTTCTTTCAGGTAATGGTCATGAGGGTTATAAGAAACCGGCAATTCCGCACATAGTTATTTCCTCCTGTCATGATGTGGAAATGTGTTTGATTTAAAGCATATGAAGCATGCCAGGGCAAAAGGTACAGGCAAAGCCGATACAGACCGGTATCAGGTTTTTCTGGCCAGTTCCAGCGGGCTTACATTGCAGATGGCGGCAACCGGGATGAGTCCCCACGGCACGATGGTGCCGCCGCCCACGAAGATAGCCGTACAATCTGGCCCAGGGCCGCCATGACCGGTACAGACGAGCCGGTGGCGGTTCCAAAATGTCCTGGCCAGGGCGCCGGTCAGGGAAGGCCTGAAAACCAGAACCGTCCAGACCTGTCAGTCCGCCGACCACCATCTGTATAAAAGGCCGCCATATATTTATTAAGGGGGGCATTCTGCGCCAGCCACAGGGCCCAGTCATTCATGATGCCACGGTTAAACTGTTCCCCATGATGGAGGTGATTCCATCCTCCTAAAAAAAAAAGGCACCGATTATAATAACCGGAGCAAAGATGCGGATGGCAAAGAGAAAACCTTCAGTGACATAGCCCGTGACCTTTTCCAGGGACTGTTTTCCAAAGCCCAGCAAAGCGCCCAGGCAGGTGATAAGGAGGGCGGTGCCGGAGACCATGCTGGTGGCATCCCCGCCCTTCAGGCCGCACAGCAGCATGAGGATAATATCCCCTGCAAAGGCAATCGGGGGTAAAGACAGCCAGGAACAGGGCGGCCTTTTTATGTCCCTGGGGCCTGGAGGGTTCTGCCTGTATGGAGAGCCTGGGGGCCCCTGGCATCCAGCTGGCTCCCTGTTTAACACATATGCGCTGAGGACGGTGACAATGCCCATCATCCAGAAAAGGCCATGCCTGACGGAGAATAGAGGATGTGTCAAGGCCTGCTGCGCCTGCTGAGATAGCGGGAGCGCCCTGAATCACACATCGTAGCTCAGCGCAAAGCCGTGTCCGAACAGGTTCATGGCCATGGCTGCGGCTAAGGGATTCAGGCCTGCCTTTACAGCAAAGGGCAGCATGATGGCTCCCACCAGTGCAACCGAGGGACATTTGGAAAGGGGGCCACAGGAACTGCCTGGAAAACAGGAAAATATGGTAAGCCCCCAGGATCCAGGCCCAGGTCAGGAAGGTGTATCCTTTTGAGGACCATCAATGCCGGCCATGGGGAACCATCATCAGATAGTCGCTTCCCCATAAGTCCTTTATGGAATATACCCATTTGGGGAAATGGTGAAAGGGATTAGGGCAATTTTATGGCCAGCACCTCCATGAATTAAAATCTGCCTGCGTAGAGAACAGCGGAAAATACGGTTGATGATGCCGCCGGTAATAGATTTAAGGCCGATGAGGCCCAGGAGTCAAATAGGAAGGTTGATGTCCAGACGGCAGGCGTATCCTTTTTGAGGACCATCATGGAAGGGATAACAATGACGAATTTATGAGATAAGCGTAGTGGAGCGGAGTCACAACTACTGTAGGATTCTATCATTGAATAAGTCACGTTCATCCTGTATTTATGGAATATAATGCCACTGCATGATATGGGGAAATGCCTGCCTCCGTGGAGAAAAGGAAATCAGGAAATTATGGGGTTGATTTTATGGCCGGGTACTGGGTATGTTAGATAAGGATTAAATTTTAAAGCGAAAGGAAGTGAACCTAAGTGGAAGGTCGAAGTTTTTAACGTAAGATGGAAGCAGACAATTATCATAAGCGTATGGTAGTGGAGCTGCGTCGGCGGCTTAAGGAGACCATTTACACCTGATCATGGACCGCTTTGCTTTCACTGCCGTTAATTATAGGATTCATATGCGTTTATGATGATAGCCATCGGTAACAGGAGGAGTCTGTAATTATGGCTGTTTTGTTGTTGCGGTCCGGCCATCCAGGGCAGGACTGGCGGCATTTTGCGTGCTGCTTTCATGATGTCACCATTCATGGAAGGAATAAGATGCAGGAGAATTTTGATTTAAAAGAGCTGATGGAGCTGTAGACACAATGCAGCTCAGGTTTACTGAAGAAGAAAAGCTGGATTGAGATGAACGAGGTGGATACCGTCTGGCCTGCCTGCTGCGTTCATCGAGGAGCTGTAAACGACCTGTTTGCGGACGATGCCGAGAAGACCGTAGTGGTTCACCGACACCATGCTTCCCAGTTTTTAAAATCCGGAGGGAGAGATTGAAGCAACGGCGATGTGTTCGCCTGCCTGCCTGTGGGACTAGAAGCATGGAGGAGCATATTATCAACAGCATCACATGGATTATGAGCTGACCACAGCGCCATTGTAAACGACCTGTTTGACCATTGGACGATGCCGTGGATATGCTTTGGAAGAAGCCATTCTTTTCCGGCCATATGTTAAGACGGGCATTTGTTTGTCCGATTTTTGGCCCCACAATTTGTCTGGCCTGGCTACGACGCGGTGGACGTTATGGAGCAGGAGGCCACCGAGGACTTCGAGAAGATGGCCGCCATGGCCCCATCGGAGAAGCCGTATCTGAAAACGGGCGTGTTTTCCCTGGCAAGGCACCGCATCGTATGGCTGCTGGTGCTGATGATCTCCGGCATGATCACAGGCGGTATCCTGGGTCGGTATGAGGCGGCCATTGCCGCGATGCCGCTGCTCGTCACGTTTATTCCCATGCTTACGGATACCGGCGGCAACGCGGGCAGCCACAGAGCTTTGCGGAGGATACCAGACTGATGTTTAAACTGTCCATTCCTGATAAGCACGGATTCTACAGCGACCTCATGGAAGACCCCATGTAGTGCGTGTGGTGGCGCTGTCCGGCGGATATTCCGCCAGGAGGCCAATGAGCGCTTGCCGCAGTCCGGGACTGATTGCCAGTTTTCCAGGCATTGTCCGAAGGCCTTAATGCAAATCAGACCCAGGGGGGAGTTTGACGCATGCTGGCCCAGTCCATTAAGGAGATTTACGATGCATCCATAACCTGAGACAGGAGGCTCCGCCATTGCCGGGAGCCTTTTTGCGGGTCGGAAACAGAGGGGTGGATATGGGGATTGGGCGTATTTGGAGGAGGGCCTTCTGTTTACAATGGTTCCGACTGTTATAAATGGTATCATATAAAAAAGATGTGATGAAAATGTATCCCGGTAAAAAGGATGCAGAGGCGTTGAGTTATGACAAGAGGAATCTATGAAACGTAAGTTAATGGAAAATGGCATGCCGCCGCTTTTTGGTGTTCTGCTTTGTTTCGCACGACAGCCAGCGGCGTTTTTTACAATCAGCGCGGGAAGTTCTCCTGGCCGGGGGAATACGGAAACATGGTGGCATCCAACCTGACTTCTTATACCCAGGCCCAAAACGTTACCTGAACAGCGCTCCATCACGGATGCCTGGAATACCCTGAAAGGGATTTCCGGCCTGGTTGAACAGATTGTCCCGGAATATACCCAGGATTCCCCTGAACGGATATCTGACCAGCTTAATTTGCAGAACAGGGACTATATGACATCATGCACCCCTGCAGGAGTTGGAGAGAAGGTTAAGGGTCCAGCAGGCGTCGGAACGTGACTGGAGCCTGTTTGGTGAGCTTGAGCAGGGAACAGGTGTGGTGTCTGATATATGGGACTGGAAGAAGGCCGGGAACAAGTCGGTGTTCACGGTCGCGGGAACCGGTCTGGAAGAATGGGAATGTGATTGGAGTGCTGCAGACCAGACTGGAGCCCCTGGCTATCACGGGAACAGGTTCCTGAGGCAAGTGCGTTTACACGCAGCAGCACCCCCATAGTGAGACGTGATGGAACCATCCCTTACAGTGAGAACCACAATCGTGGTGATATATCCACAGGGAACCTGTTTGATTCAGTAAAGGTAGCCGGCATTACGGATGAAGTAGTGGAGCAGATGGAAGAATGCTTTTATGGGGACGATTCAGACAGCTTCATGTTTGAGGGGAAGGGGGATTCCTACTATTTTTCCTGGGACTATCTGGGATATAATGAGTGGTATATTGTAAATTTTGTGCGATCCCCGGATGTAGGGCCATTCACTATGACAATATATTGAAAGAGCTTATCTATGCCGGCCTGTTTCTGATTGGCCGCCACGGCTGTCCTGGGATGTGCAATCGTGGTTTTGTTCCTGCATTACCGGAGAAGCCTGGATTTTGAAATTAAAAAGTACGGTCTGTTTGCGGGAGTTTTCCGACACGGCTCTCTTTGAATACGACAGGAGAAAGGGACATTACGGAATTTACCAACAATGCCAGGCGCATCCTGATGCTGGATGAGCTTAAAATCAGCCATATCATGGGGAAAAAGACCAGGACGGACCTGTTTGTCCAGGAGGACAGGAAGGTTATGGAGGATATGCTGAGAGGCAGGACCGGCAGCGGGGAGGACAAAATCCAGTATGCAGAATTGCGGCTTAAGAGTATATCCGGCGAGTATCACTGGTTCGATGTCATTATAAGGCCATTGCCTCTGATGGGGAACAGTGGTCAAGGTGGTGGGCAAGCTGGCGGATATTTCGCGGCAGAGAAGCAGGAGCAGGAGCTTGGGAACAGGCCATGCCTGGGACGTGCTTACGGGAATCTACAACAAAGCAGGTGAAAAGCTGATTGACGGGATGGTTAAGGAAAAAGGACAGGGACTGTTTCGATTTGGATTTAAATGATTTTAAGAGCATCAATGATACCATGGGCCATGCGGCGGGGGACGCCATACCACTGAGATGGGAAGAGTCCTTACAAAGGGAACCTGCAGGGAAAATGACATAGTGGCCCGCATTGGCGGGAGATGAATTTGTCATGTTCCTTGGGGGGCTTTTGACTGGCAGACAGGAAAACGCAAGATAGGGGGAGGCCAGGAAAGTTCCCAGGACAGTCATGATATCCGCCTGGGGAATCGGGGAATCAGGGCCAGCATCGGCCGCCCTGTGCCCGGAGGACGGGCTGGATTACGAGACCTTATTTAAGGCCGGACGAGGCCATGTATCTGGACAAGGAGCAGTCCAAAAACCGGAATGAAAGCAGGAGGCAGGAGAGGAAAACAGGACAGGACAATATCATGACACAGCAGGAGGAACAGGACATGAAGCACGGATGGGGAAGTGTGATTCTGTCAGGAGGACAGGGACGCCGTATGGGCGGTATTGACAAAGGAGGACTGGACTATAAGGGAGAGTCTTTTTGCGGGATACAGAAGCAGCTTCAGGCCCTGGACATCCCGTGCTACCTGTCCCGGGCCTGTTATGCAGGCAGCGGTGGCAGGGAAAGCGGACTGGAAGTGATTGAAGATACTGTAAAAGGGGGCAGAAGGGAGAAGTGGATTGGCCCCATGGGCGGTATCTGGTCCCTGTTTGCGCGCACAGGACTTGAGGGGCTGTTCTTTGTGTCCGTGATATGCCTTTATTCAGGAAAGAGATGGCGGCCATTCTTGATGGAGCGCTGGGAGCGGGGGCGGACGCGGTGCTGTGAGAGGACCAGGGACGGCCGTATACAGCCCTTATGCGGCTTTATACGCAGCCACCTGTCTGGAGGCGCTGGGAGACATCGATCCGTCAGGGAAATTACCGGCTGATGAAGTTCCTGGATTCTGTGCGCTGTATTGTGGTGGATACGTCAGAGGCCCATATACCGGATATCTGGTTTGCTGTGAATTCACCCTCCGCCTACAGGAGCCTGGAAGGGCTGCGCACGCCTGTCCTGGCTGTAAGCGGCAGAAAGGACACCGGTAAGACAGCCCTTTGGAGATGCTGGTTGGAGAGCTGGACAGGGTGGGAATCCGGTCTGCAGGTAATCAAGCATGACGGCCATGAGTTTGAGGCCGATGCCGGGAACCGACAGCCGGAGGATAAAGGAGGCAGGCATACGGCACAGTGGTGTATTCCGGCACCAAATTTTCCATGACAAAGGAGCAGCCTTCCATGAAGGCAGAGGATTTCTTTGGTTTCTTCCCGGAAGGCAGACATTATTTTCCTGGAAGGACAGAAAGATTCAGATTATCCAAAGCTGGAGGTGCTGAGAAGGAAGTTTCTGGATATCCCGGTGTGCAGACCGGAAACAGTGCTGGCTTATATCTGAGCGGGGAGATTGCCTGGAGCGGGGAGAACACCTGGAGCGGGGAGAATACTGGAGCGGGAGAACACCTGAGCGGGGAAGAGTGTCCGCAGGGGTAACCGCCGGAATGGGCAAATGTCCCACCACAGCTGCCAGAAAGACCGCATCCTGGAAACCGTGATTGGGCACATGGACAGGTACTGCAGGGGGGACGGAGGGAGATGAGCTATGACAGTAAAGGAAGCCTGGAACAGGCGGATTTTTTTCAGGGCGGCCGGTGCAGGCAGCCGGGATGAAATCGCGGGTTTTGCCTATATACGCAGGTTTGGCAAGGAGCGCATGTGTTTTTTATGACAGGGAGGAGAGCACGTGCCTGTATTTTTCTGGTGGAGGAGTGGCGTCCCTGTATAAGATTAATCCCCTGGGAGAGAAAAAGGTCATATTTGTCTATGGGCCGGGAAATTGCTCAATGAAGACAGCCTGCTGAGACTGACCTCTGCGGTGAACTGCGAGGTGCGGGAGGATTCTCTTGTAATGGTGCTGCCGGCAGAACGGTTTATCCAGGTCATGGATAAGGACGGCAGGCTGGCCAGAGAGAAGTCATGGGGCCATGGCTCTTAAAAATACGCCGGCTGTACCGTCAGCTTAAGAATACCACCAATGCCCCTGAGCGGTGAGAAGCGCCTGGCGGCAAAAGCTTTTAAAACTGGGAAAGATTATGGGGCATGTCTAGGGACGGAATCATGATTGACATGAACTTAAGTATCACCTATCATGGATATGCTGGGGTCAAACGTGAGACCGTTTCCAGGCAAAAAGTATTGACAGAGCTGGGGCTCATTAATATGGAAAAGAATCGGATTACCATTCCGGATATGAAAAAATAAGTGAATATTTAAACAGCCGTGATGTAGGTCACGGCATTTTTTGTGCAATTCTTGCTATACTTTCTTTGATGGTTAAATTATTAACATAAGGGAGAGCGCCTACATGGGATATCAATTGAAACACGGAGACATGGAACAGGTATTTTGACCGTTTAACCAGCGGATATGACATCTATGGTCCGGTCCGCATGAAAGGTGAAGGGATGTATTCAGATACGGATGTGGTGCGTTGCGGCGGATACATACCTTTGAGGAGCTGGAATGGGAGGTGAAGTCCCACTATCTTTAAGGAAGCCGTTCTTCCCATTACCCAGATACTGTTTTACTTTTTTTACGGAGCATGAGATGAAGGAGAGGCGGGAGCCTGAGAGACGCAGGGGCAAGCCGGCCATCCTCTTTTATGCGCTGTGACATCCATGCCATGCAAAAGCGTCTGGACCAGGTATACTTAAATCACGGGGCCGAGGATTACTATTACAGACGTCTTCGGGAGCGGGTGAGGCTTGTGCTGATGGGATGCCGCCCATACCTGCGGTGGGGTTTCTGCGTATCCATGGGAACAAACCGACCGGACAGCTACGACGGAGCTGCTCAATATGGTTGAAGCCAGGAACGACGGTGCGGGGGACAGTAAGTGGGAGGCATCCGCTGGACGCGATTTTAAGCCGGGTTAGGCGCTTACAGAAAATCCGGCGGCGAAGCTTCCTGAACAGGATGTACAGCCCGACTATGGAGGGAGAACCAGGTCTAAGGTACGGCTGCCGGAGAACTGGGATTCCCGGAACTCACAGGACATCCTGTGTGGAAGGAATACGACAGCCGCTGCATGAACTGCGGGCGCTGTAATTTGTCTGTCCCACCTGTACCTGCTTTACCATGCAGGATATCTTTTTATCAGGACAATGAAAACGCAGGGGAACGCCGGAGGGTCCATGCGTCCTGTATGGTGGACAATTATACGGATGTGGCAGGAGGCGGTTCCTGCCGGAAGAATAACGGGGAGCGGATGCGGTTTAAGGTGCTGCACAAAATTTCGGATTTCAAAAAGCAGTTCGGCTACCAGATGTGTGGGCTGCGGCCGCTGTGACGACATCTGTCCGGAATATACCTCGTTTTCCGCCTGCGTGAACCGGGTGGCAAGATGGAAAAGGAGGGCCTGGTGGGAGCAGGCAAGGAATATACCCATTTTGTCACAGATCTTGAAGGTGAAAAAGCATACGGATATTGAATATACATTTTCCATGTCCTATACGGGCCGGGTAAAGCCGGGCCAGTTTTTTGAGGTGTCCATACCCAGGTACGGCGAAGCCCCCATCTCGGTCAGCGGCATACGGCGAGGGCACCGTGGACTTAACCATCCGCCGGGTGGGGAAGGTCACGAACGAATTTTCGAGCGCTACGAGGGGCGACAGCCTGTTTATGAGGGGCCCTTTACGGCAACGGTTTTGACTACGCCAATACCGCGGCAGGAGCTTGTGATTGTGGCGGGAGGCACCGGCGTCTCACCGGTGCGCGGCGTGATCCGGTATTTTCGGACCACCCCATGGGCGGGAGCGCATGTCGTTGATCGCGGGCTTTAAGAGCCCCGAGGACATTCTGTTTCGGGATGATTTTGAGGATTGGGCCGGGAAAATGGACCTGATTCTCACGGTGGACGGCGCCCCGGAGGGGTATGAGGGCCGGGTGGGCCTGGTGACCAAGTATATCCCCGACCTGGCATTTACTGATCCGGGGACGGCAAAGGCCATCGCGGTGGGGCCGCCTGCCATGATGCGCTTCTCCGTGAAGGCGCTTTTGGAGCGGGGAATCCGGGAGGAAAATATCTGGGTCTCCTACGAGCGCAAGATGTGCTGCGGCATCGGCAAATGCGGGCATTGCCGCATCGGCGACAAGTACGTCTGTGTGGACGGCCCGGTGTTCCCTGTACACCGTGGGGAAAAGAACTGGTAGACTAGGAGGCGTGAAGAATGGATGTCAATACAAAGAAGCTGAAGAAAAAACGCGTTCCGCGTCACAAAAGAGCGGGGCCTCACCGCCTCCCGCGTGAGGTACCCGGCGGCCATCTGGACGCGAAATATCTGTCCATGATACAGGGATAGCACAGCGGTACGGAAATGGTTCCGTGCACATATGACGGTGCGCCAGGGATTTGAGATTCCGGTATCCGCTATGAGGACATGGATAAGGTCAACGAGCTGCTGCAGCCCATCATCAGGGGCTTAAGATCAACCAGCCGGAGCCGGGGAAGGTTACTCCGCCCGGCACCCGGAACATTTCCGCCTGCGTGGGCAATAAGGTCTGCCCCTACGCCTGTTACGACACAACGGGGAATTCGCTTTCAAGATAGAAGGCCATATTCCCCGACGACCTGCATGGGCGTGAAGGTGGCCTGACCGGCTGCCCCAACGACTGCGCCAAGGTCCGCATGCACGATCTTCGGACATCATGGGCATGACCGAGCCGAATACAGGGGGAGCGGTGCGTAAGCTGCGGCGCCTGTGTGAAGGCATGTAAGAAGAAATCCGTGGGAGCCCTGTCGGCTGTGAACTACAAAGTGCAGAGGGAACCATGAAACATGCATTGGCTGCGGGAGTGCGTGATCCAGTGTCCTACCAGGGCATGGGTGCGAAGTGAAAAAAAGTATTACCGTCTGACGCTTTTGGGCCGCAGCGGCAGGAAGAACCCCGCGGCTGGGCGAGGATTTCATCAAGTGGGCCGACGAGGGAGAGCATTTTAAAGATCATCACCAACACGTACGAGTACGTGCGAGAATACATTGACCGCATGCGCACGGGGGGAAGGAGCACATCGGCTACATTGTGGACCGGACGGGCTTCGAGGAGTTCAAGCGCTGGGCGCTGCGGGATGTGAAGCTTCCGGATATGGCAGAGGTAAAATGAACCGGAGCTGGAGCGGTGTATTGAAAACTGAGAGAGGGAAATAAAAGATGAAGAAAATACAATCCACCTGCAATTACTGCGCCCTGGACTGCAACATGGATTTCTATGGAGGACGGGCGATCGTCAAGAGTGCTGCCCACCAAAGGGTTATCCGGTCAACGACGGTTTCTGCTGCATCAAAGGGGCCTGTCCCTGGACAAAGCAGCAGACCGTGGTCAAGACCTCTCCGCTGCCGAAGATCCGGCGGACGGTACCATGAAGGAAGTGTCCTGGGAGAAGGGTTCTCCCACGTGGCGGACAAGCTCAAGGAGCTTCAGGAAAAATATGGGAAGGAGCGTGGCGGGCATCAGCACGGGCCAGCTGACCATGGAGGAATTCGCCATTTTCGGCCATGTGATGCGAGCAATTACCTAAAGACCAACGTGGACGGTAATACCCGCCTCTGCATGGCACCGCCGTGGTGGCCTCACAAGCAGAGCTACGGCTTTGACGCGCCGGGCTATACCTTAAAGGACCTGGAGCTGTCCGACACCATTGTATTCATCGGGGCGAACCCGGTGGTGGCCCACCCCATCCTCTGGCGCGGGTGAAGATGAACCAGGTTCCGGGAAAGAAGGTTATCGTCATCGATCCCAGGGGAGTTCCGAGACGGCCATGAAACGCGGACAGGTGGTATCCGGTGAAGTGGAAGGGGCGATCTGTTCCTGTTCTACACCCTGGCGAACGTGCTCATCGAGGACAAGGGCTGGGTGAACCGGGGACTACATTGCGGCCCCACGGAAGGGTATGAGGAATTTAAAGAGTTCGTGAAGGATTTCACATTAGACAAGGCCGAGGAGACCGCCGGGCTTAAGCCGGAGCAGATTCTGGAGCTGGCGGAGCTCATCCACAGCAGGGAAGCGGGTTTCCTTCTGGTGGACCATGGGTGTCAACCAGGGCTACCGAGGCGGTGCCGAACGGCCCAGGCCATCATCAACATCGCGCTGATGACCGGAAATATCGGCCGTCCCGGCACCGGGGCCAACTCCATCACCGGCCAGTGCAACGCCATGGGTTCCCGGGCATACTCCAACACGGCGGTGCTCTACGCGGGCGGCGATTTCACCAATCCGGCCCGCCGGGCTGCGGTGGCGAACGCCCTGGGCGTGGACGAGAGCGTTCTGGCCGAGAAGCCAACCGCCACCTACAACCAGATCATCGAGGGATCAACGAGGGACGGATCAAGGGGCTGTGGATTCTCTGCACCAACCCGCGTCACAGCTGGACCAACAACGAGACATTTGCCGAGGCGGTGAAAAAGCTGGAGCTGTTCGTGGTCCAGGACATCTACGACACCATCGAGAGCGCGGAGCACTGCACGGTGTTCTTCCCGTGGTGCCCGGCATCAAGAAGGAGGGCACCTACATCAACCTGGAGCGCCGTCTCCGGCATGCGCCCCTGCCTTCCCAGAAGGGAGAACGAGATCAGCGACTACGAGGCTATTTTGGGCGTGGGGCGGGCCCTGGGAATGGGCGATCTGCTGAAGGGTTGGGGAACGCCCAAGGGATTGCTTCGAGCTGATGAAAAAGTGTTCCAAGGGCATGCCCTGCGACATCACCGGCGTTACCTGGGAGGTTGGAAAATTCCCGGGGCGTCCAGTGGCCCTTTGCGGGAAGGGCGAGTCACCAAAGGAGGATGAGCGCCGCCTGTAACGAGGACGGAATTTCTTCACCCCCAGCGGAAAGCGCGGTTCAAGTTCCAGTCTCCCGAAAAAATCCGCTCCCCAGCAGAGGAAGTTCCCCCGTGTTCAACACCGGCAGGGCTCCGTGGGCCAGTGGCACCCAGTCCCGCACCAAGGAGTCCAGTTCGTGGAGGACGTGTCCGCCGCAGAAGCGTATCATCTGTTTATGAACCTCGCACGGCAGGGCGCACGGCATCAGGAAAATGATTTGGTGCGTGTATTCCGTTAACGGACAGAATGCAGTGTATTAAAGGGCGCAGGGTATCAGTCCGGGTGCGCGAGCAGGAGCTGTACGCCCATCCATTACGTGAGTGCAACAAGCGACGCCGTCCCTTGGGCGGACCCCTATTCCAAGGGAGCCGTCCTACAAGGCGACGCCGGTTTGAGAAAGAGCATGAAAAGATGGCAGGAAAAAGATGATGAGATGGGAGAGGAGGCCGGTCATGTATCGGATCAAAATTGACAAGCCGCTGTATCGGCTGCCTGACCTGTGTGACGGCCTGTGTGGTCAGCCATGAGTCCTGCGACGCCAGAAACCGCGTGGTCATCGACAGCGAGGGCAAGTGCGCGCCCATTTTCTGCCGCCACTGCGACCGGCCGGAGTGCGTGTATACCTGCATGACCGGGGCCATGCAAAGAACCCGGACACTGGGTTTGTGGAATACGATAAGGAGAAATGCGCCAGCTGCTATATGTGCGTCATGGCCTGTCCTTTACGGTGTGTTAAAGAGCGACCGTGAAACACAAGGAAATCATGAAATGCAACATGGCAGATGCAACCTCAAACCCATGTGGTGAGCTCTGCCCCATGGAGGCCAGTAAACTCTTGAGGAGGTAAAGGTATGAGATATGTAAGTTGGGAGCTTCCGCAGCCGGAATTAACGGGAGTGCGGGAACTGAGGCGCCTTGACCCGAATCAGAAATCATACTGGTTTCAGGGACAGGGAAATCTATTCCAGATGTATCCTGCACCACTACCTGGGCGGAATCAGGGACAAGGAAGGAATCTGCTTTGCAGAGCCTGGATTTTGAGGCAAGGTACAGGGTGAAATGGTATAAAGGGATGAGCTGCACCGGACTGACGCAGAGGCGCGGAGATAATCATTTCCGGAGGTATCCGGATTGGGTATGACAGGCTTTATTGCCACCGGCTCCCGTACCAGCCTTCCGCCGGTGGAGGGACTTGGGCAAGCAGGAGGAGTATACGGCTTCCATAACCTGGACGAGGTGGAGCAGATTATGACAGAGTTTTTGCCCCAGGAACAAATAGTGGTCATGGGAGGCGGGCTTACGGAGGGACGCGGCCATAGGATTCCTCCACATGGGGAAAAAAAGTGGAGCTGGTGGAGCTGGCGGAGCGTCTGCTGGTAAAGCAGCTGGATAAGAGAAGCGCATCCACCTATGAAACGGCGCTGAAGGACTGGGGCATCCGGCTTCACCTGGGAACCGGAATTACCAAGGTGTGCTGCGGACCGGACGGAAATATTGCTTCCATACAGCTTCAGATGGACAGGAGCTTCCCTGCACCATGCTGGTCGACGGCAGGAGTGCGTCCGAAACATAGGCTTCCTGGAAGGAAACGGCGGAGTTAGACCGCTTCGGACTGGTTATAGATGCAGTACGGGCGCACGAATATTCCCGAAATTTTCGGTGTGGGCGATGTGACCGGCCGTCGCCCATGGCCGGCTGCCGTGAAGCAGGCAGTGGCGGCGGGCAGCCAACATGGCAGGCCATTCCATGGCCATGGACGATTTCTTTGCCAGTAAATCCACCATGAATTTTCTGGGGAATCCCAACTATGTCCTGGGAATGCCGGTGAGGCCGGATGATACCTACTGCGAGACAGTGGAGGATACATAGGGAACAGTACCGCAAAATCATCCACAAGGAAGGGCGTATATACGGCGCCATTCTTCAGGGGGGGATTTGTCCTACAGCGGCGTTCTGACCCAGCTCATAGCCAGGCGGGATTGATGTGTCCAGGGTAAAGAAACCGCTGTTCAGAATTGATTATTCTGACTTCTTCCATGAGAAGGATAATTTTGAATTCTATTACGATGAGGTGACGAGATGAGAGAGAGACTAAAAAACATGCCTGTTCCCGTGGTTGCCACCATGCTGGGCGCAGCGACCCTGAGCAATGTGTATCAGTCCCTGGGATTTGACTGGGTAAGGCACCTTTCCATGTGGGCCTCCACCCTGGTACTTCTGTTTTACATAGCTAAAATAATCATCCATCCATCAGCCGTGAAGGCAGAGTATTCCAACACGGTTCCTGCCAGCCTTTACGCGGGAATCACCATGGAGACCATGATTCTGTGCAGCTATTACAAGGTGTGGTTTCCACTGCCTGCAAATGGATTTTCATAACAGCTGTGTGTGTTCACGCAGTACATATCCTGGTTTTCCTGTGCCGCAACGTATTTAAGGGGTGAACCTGGATACCTTTGTTCCCAGCTGGTTTGTCACCTTTAACGGATTATGGTGTCCCTGGTGCGGCCGGACCCGACATGCTGCCATCTGCCATGGCTAAGGCGGTTTTGTACTGGGGCCTGTTTATTTACACGGTGACCATTCCTTCATGGTATGGCGTCTGATTACCCGTGAAGTAAAGCCGGGCATGCTGCACACCCAGGCCATCGTGCTGGCTCCCTGCAGCCTGTGCCTGGTCAGCTACCTGAATATAGTAAAGGAGCCTGTCCGGGCCGTGGTGATGATTCTCTATGTCTGTGTGATTCTGTCTCTGCTGTTCATTCTGGTGAAGCTGCCAAGATTTTTCTCCGTGCCCTTTGCGCCGGGATTCGCGGGGCTGACCTTCCCAATGGCCATCGGCGTCGTGGCCTCCACCAAAGCTGGCTCCTATCTGGCGGGAATTGGAAACGAGGTACTTGCCTATGGGGTGAAGCAGGTGGCCGGAATACAGATTTATGTGACAACAGCCATTATCGGCATGGTGTTGTTTGGATTTATGAAGATGCTGGCCGGAAAGAAGGCCTGACAGGGAAGAAAGGCAGGCCTTATATTATAATAAGGCCTGCACGTCAGCTTCTGAAAACGTTTTTTAGTCGGATAGATTCTTTCCATTTACAGCAGTCATTCAGGTGGAGCATTACATGGCGGGCAGGCGGCATAAGCAGTATACCCGCCCATCCTTTTTTACCCCAGAAGTCAAGGGAGCCATATGGAGTTTTCCCTGTTAGCCCCGCCAACGGACAGGATTTGTCTATCATCCTGCCGCACCGGCGTTTTAAGTCAGCGGCACTTAAACTGCGGATTATGTCCTTTGTCTTATGCGCCACCGCATTTCTGTAACAAATCAGCTGCTCTGTATTGATAGTTCTGCTTAATTCCATAATTTCATCGTCAGTAAGTGCATTTCCGGTATCTGTAATCCGGCTGTTCAGCCGTTCCCTCCAGTCCTGGTTAAACACCTGTTCTTCCCGGGCAACCCAGGATATTCATGGTCAAATCTTCGATTCTGGCGATATGCCATAAAACCCACGCAATGGTTTCGTCTTTGCTGGTGGGCATGACGGCATATTCGTCCTGCTTCAAATCACATAAAAGATTATCCACCTCGTTTCTGTCTGTATCAGATACCACAGAAGGGTGCAGCTTTGCATGTATCTGCAGGAACAGGTCTTTGGAGCGTTGGGTCTCGAAGACTTTCGGATGATGCTGTTTAATTCTTTGTGCTGTTCACTTAATCCATGACCAAAATATTTCATTTTTATACTCCCAGAAGTTGAAGTTTTCCTCACTTTTTATAAAGCAGAGCAGGGCTGTCATTTCATCTGCCAATTTTATGTTTGAGGCTTGGTGTAAAACATTACACCTGAAACACCTCTGTAGTCATGGTGCGCCGGAGCTGGGAATACATTTTCTGATTTTGTCATTCTTGCGGGAAATCACACGCCCTTTTCTGATTTTAGAATAACATAAAATTAGTCCAAAGTCACTGGCTGTTTTCTCTGATAAGGGGCGCAGTACCTGACAGTGACAGCGCCATTTGCTACTGCACTGAATAGCCTGTAGGAAAGAGAATGAAAAATGTGTGAAGCAAAGGCAAAACTCGGTCAAATGCAGTCATAAAATGAATTTGATTTTGAAACAAATATATAAAAATGAAGTAAAATTCAAAAGCAATACCAAAATAAAAGTTCAATTTTGAAATTTTATTAAAAATGTCGAATTAAAACTTTAAATACGGTTATTTCAAGAGTAAAATAGGTTAAAATGTATAAAAACCATAATATATTTACTTGCTGTCACATTATACTTAACTAAAGTATTAAACTGTATAACTGGAATGGAGTGAGGGCATGAATGAACTATTAGTCAAAATTAGGTTTCTGATTCCATCCCTTCCCAGGCGGAGAAAGCATTTGCACAGGCTCTTCTGGAGAATCCGGAGGCAATCACCCATCTCACTTTGGGTCGATATAGCAAGGGAATCAAACAGCAGCGACGCATCCATCATCCGTCTTGCAAACGGCTGGGATATCACGGTTACTCTGATTTGAAGCAGGCATTTACGGCTGCAATCGCCGAGGGGATGAAGTCCATGAGGAGGAGATTGAAGAATCCGACGATGTAAACGATATCTTAAAAAAGGTATTCCAGAGCAACGCAGACGCGCTTCAGAATACCATGGTGTTGGCCAACAACGTTATAAGGATGCGCTGACGCCCTGATTGATGCTAAAGCAATCCATTTTTCGGGGGTTGGGGATGCGTTTGCAGCAATGTCAGTTCCGTACGTGGTGAAGTTCTGCCGCCCAACCCCTGTTCATCCTACAGCGATGTGATGCTCAGCATACCATACAGATAATCTGGGACCTGGGGATGTGGCGCTACGTCTCTTATGAGGGAAGGTCCAGGAATGTAGTCCAGGCCATGAAGATAGCAAAAAAGCGGGGAGCCACAACCATCAGCATTACGAAGATGAACAAATCGCCGCTTCTCAGATACACGGACATCCCGTTATTTATATCCATCAGCGACCTACGGTGGGTAGAGACAAGGTGACACGGCGCGTTGCAGACCAGTTCATACTGGACGTACTAAAATTTGGGATACATAACAAAGAAAAAGCAGGATTTTTCCAAGCGTCTTAAAAGGACCCAGGGCGCAATTGACTGTAATAAATCATGTAGGAGGATAAGAGATGCACTCGTTTGGCACCATCGGTTTATGCGGCGGATATTATGCACTGGAAACAGCAGCTGCGTGTGATGGAAAGCGGGCCGGCGTATCCTCTGTCTTCATGTGGATATCATGGATGGAAGTTTTGTCCCTTTAATCTTCCTTTGGGCCGGACTTTAGCAATACCGTAACTGAACGAAGCAATACTG
>VOFH01002290.1_pt1 | contig 22167 bp, 33 predicted proteins | sample 5384091 | NCBI WGS metagenome assembly VOFH01 (sample SAMN12384727, study PRJNA508395) | human gut metagenome | isolation source: healthy gut G | host: Homo sapiens
AGGCCATTGCGGATTGGCCACACAGGGCCAGGCTGGGTGATTGTGGATGAGGCCCGGCGCCCATTTCCGCTATGACGCCATGTTTCCTGTGTCTGCCCTGGACCTGGGAGCTGATGTGGTGATTCAAGAGCGTCCACAAGACCCTTCCAACCTGACCCAGACAGCCCTGCTCCATATTAAATACCCAGCCAGCCGGATTTTTATGCAGACAGGGAGCGGATTGACCGACATATCCATATGGTTGCAGAGCAGCAGTCCTTCTTATGTTCTATTATGGCCAGTATAGAAAACAGTATTTACAGATTCGTTTTCAGACAGATACGGCGCCTTATGGGAAACAGCTTCACGAGGCTGCACGCCGGAGACTGGGTCAGATGAGGCATCTTCGTCTTGCCGGATAAGGGCTTATAGGACAGGCCGGAATCAGGGACCTGGATATCTCCAAAATCGTGGTGTCTACCAGGGAACCTGCCTGTATCCGGCAGAAGATGGATTGACCGGGTTTACAGGCGCGCAGCTGGATGACATTCTGCGCAAGTATCACCTGGAGATGGAGATGTGCGGGGCAGATTACGTGACAGCCATTCACGGTTATGGACAGCAGGGGAAGGCCTGGAGCGGCTGGGGGATGCATTGACCAGGTTGACAGCCAACTGACGGATGCCGGTTATAAACCAGACGGGCTGGCAGTGGGAACCAGAAAAGTGTATACAGTATGCGGTGCGATACGGCCATGTCCATGGGAGAAGCCATGGAGGAGAAAATGGCGTCCGGTCTGGAGGACAGCGCAGAGGTGTATTTCCGGGGAGTTTGTCTATATTTATCCGCCGGGTGTCCCATTGTGGCTCCCAGGGGAATGGATCAGCAGACCCATTCTGGAAGTGATCCTGGAATACAGGGATAAGGGGCTTCGGTGCAGGGGCCTGCGGACCAATCCCTAAGGACCATCCGGGTTGTGCAGAAGGATTGATTTTATATTAAGACGGGAATGAGAACTGACTGAGAATAGAAAGTGCAGAGAGAATCATGGGAAAGATATTTTATGTCATGGGCAAAGTGCCTCGGAAAAGATACCATATATAAGAAGCTCCACAGCAGAATGCCGGAACTTAAGACAGTTACCATGTATACCACCAGACCCATACGGGACGGGGAACACAATGGGGTGGAGTATTTTTTTTTGTGGACCCCTCCTATCTGGACCAGTGCAGGAAAGATGGTATTTTAATTGAATGCCGCACATATGACACGGTATACGGCCCATGGAGTTATTTTACAGCGGACGATGGGCAGATCGATCTGAAAACAGGCAATTATCTGATTATGGGAACTCTGGAATCCTACGGGAAGATGCGTGCTTATTATGGGAGGAAGCCCTTGTTCCTATCTATATTCATGTAGAGGATGGATTGAGGCTGCACCGGGCTCTGGAACAGGAGCAGCAGCAGACCGTGCCTAAAGTATAAGGAAATGTGCAGGCGTTTTCTGGCAGATGAGGAGGATTTCAGCCCCAGCCATCTGGAACAGAGCAATATAACAAGGCAGTATGAAAATGTAGTGCTGGAGGATTGTCTCAGGGAAATTGTGCAGGAGATTGGGAGAGTTTGCCATACGCGTAAAGGAACCACCTGAAAGCCACTATAAAATACGTGCTGTGAATGCCAACTGGATTGGCTTTCGCAGCACGTTTTTTGTATAGAAAAAATTATTATGTAAAAAATCAGTGAGTTACCTGGCCTCAGATACTGTGCACCGGCTTCTACAGGGCCTTCCGGTCTGGGGATTCTCCAGATTATATTCATTAATCTTATTAAACAGCTGTCTGGCGCTGATGCCCAGCTTATAGGCGGTGGCTGATATGTTCCATCCCATCTGGTTAAGTACCCACTGAAGGTACTCCCTCTCGCTGCGGCGCTTGAATTCGCGCCAGGGGACGATTCCTGCCTGGGTAAAGGCGGTGGAGGGACTGTCGTCATCTGTTGTCTTCAGATTATAGAGAATCGGTATTCCTTCCGTGGTGATGACATGGTTCTTGGAGAGGACCACCATCCGGTCCACATGGTTCCTCAGCTCCCTGATGTTGCCCGGATAATCATAATTAATAAGAAAATCCCAGGCCTTCTCGTCGATGCTGTCGATTCTGATTTGGTTTACCCGCTGGGATTCCTCCAGGAAGAAGTGAATCATGTCCACCAGGGTCCTCCTTCCTCTCTTTGAGGCGGGGATGCGGATGACAATGGTACTGATACGGTAAAAGAAATCTTCGCGGAACGTACTGTTGCGGACCTTGGCCACCAGATCGCGGTTGGTGGCGGTTATCAGCCGGAAATCCAGCTGCTTGCTGTTGTTGCCGCCGATTCGCTCGATTCTCTTTGTCTCAATGGCCCGCAGAAGCTTTATCTGGGTGGTCAGGTTGATGTCGCCCACTTCATCTAGAACAGGGTACTCTTATCAGCCAGCTCGAATTTTTCCGGCCTTCCCTTGATGGCGTGTTGACAGCGATAAAGGGCTTGTCGGACCGCCGGCTTAAGGCGTGGATATACGGGGCGGCCACATCCTTTCCGGTTCCGGATTCCCCGATCGGAGAACGTTGGCATTGAGGCGGCCACCCGCTTGCAGTCCAGGAGCGTTCTTGCATAGGAGGGGGATTTTGTCTCCATATAGTATGCGGAATTAAAGGTTTTATTGTCCATGATCCGGCCTTTCTGTACAAAATATTCAATAATTGTCCAATCATGATATAATTATATATGAAATGTTTTTCAAAATCAAGAAATAAATTTCATACACAAGGAAAAAAAATTTAAGAAAAAACTTCATACCCCTTTTCTTTTTGGAAAGAAATGTGGTACATTCTATATATAGGAAATATCAATACAAGGTATTCCTATGATTAATAAATAAAATGGTTGAAACAGGAAATTCCTGTATCAATAAAGGGTGAGGGAAAAATGTATCGGATTATTACAAATAACCAGATGTGTCTGGTAAAATACGGTGACCAGATACAGGTGGAATACCTGGATGGACAGAGTTATATGGACGTACTCGTGAAAGTCCGGGATTATATCCAGAATGGCTGGTGTTTGGAAACGCATCCGATGACGGGAAGCCTGAAGCCCAATCAGACTCCTTATAAATCTGTGATGGTATCTGACCGTCCTGTGGACAAAGAAGAATTCTACCAGCAGGAGATCACCATTGAAAATGGAATCACGGCTTGCCGTAAGTTCCAGTCGATCCGGAAAACTCCGGACTGGCCGCAGAACCTCCTGGAAGATTTCCAGGCAGTGGATCTGTCACTGATCGAGGGAGCGATTCAAAAAATCTTGTAGTTTTTAAGAAAGCGGGGTAAGCGTAAACAATGAAACTCGAATTAGGAATCATTCCGATTAACGACATTCAGTTTGGAGCTGAATCCAAGGTGGAAAACGGTACCATCTATGTGAATGCCGACGAGTTGAAAGCCCTTATTCTTGAGGACGAGAACCGAAATCCGTTGAGCTTGATATCGCAAGACCTGGCGAGAGCGTTCGTATCATGCCGGTTAAAGACGTTATCGAGCCCCGTGTAAAAGTAAGCGGTGAGGGTACTATGTTCCCGGGAATGATCTCCAAGGTAGCTCCTGTGGGAAGCGGACGTACAAACGTACTTCGCGGCAGCGCAGTTGTTACAACTGGTAAGATCGTGGGCTTCCAGGAAGGTATCATCGACATGACAGGAGAGGGATCCAAATACACACCATTCTCCAAACTCAACAACCTTGTAGTTGTTTGTGAGCCGATCGATGGACTTGCAAAGCATGCACATGAGAAGGCTGTTCGTATGGCCGGATTAAAGACTGCCGATTATATCGGTAAGCTGGCAAAAGATATCGTAGCAGAAGAGGTTGAGACTTTCGAGACTGTTTCTGTTAAGGAAGGTATCGAGAAGTGGCCGGAGCTGCCGAGAGTTGGCTATGTTCTTATGTTACAGAGCCAGGGTCTTATGCATGATACATATGTGTACGGTGTTGACGCAAAGCAGTCCCTGTCCACAATCATCATGCCGACAGAGATCATGGACGGTGCGATCGTAAGCGGTAACTGTGTATCTGCCTGTGACAAGAACACAACCTACCACCATCTGAATAACCCGGTAATCAGAGATCTGTTTGCCCAGCATGGAAAGACTTTAAACTTCGTTGGCGTTATCATCACCAACGAGAATGTATATCTGGCAGATAAGATGCGTTCTTCTGACTGGTCCTCCAAACTTTGCGAGTGGCTTGGCTTAGACGGCGCTATCGTATCTCAGGAAGGTTTCGGTAACCCGGATACTGACCTGATCATGAACTGCAAGAAGATCGAGGGCAAGGGCGTTAAGACTGTAATCATCACTGATGAGTATGCAGGCCGCGACGGCGCTTCCCAGTCTTTAGCAGACGCTGATGCTGCAGCTAACGCTGTTGTAACAGGCGGTAACGCAAATGAAGTGATCCACCTTCCGAAGATGGACAAGGTAATCGGATATCCGGAAGTTGCGGATATCATTGCCGGCGGTTTCGATGGCAGCCTTACAGGCTGACGGTTCCATCGTCGCTGAGCTTCAGGTTATCACAGGTGCAACAAACGAGATGGGCTTCAATCCGTTAAGTGCCAGATAATAGGAGGAAATGATGTCGAAGTTAAGAGTTGTTCATTATATCAATCAGTTCTTCGCCAACATCGGTGGTGAGGAAAAAGCTGATTACAAGCCGGAGCTTCGCGAAGGCAACGTAGGACCTGGTCTTGCGTTCCAGCAGAGCTTTGGCGAGGAGGCAGAGATCGTTGCCACTGTAATCTGTGGTGACTCCTACTTCAACGAGAACGTAGATTCTGCCACAGCCACAGTTCTTGATATGATCAAGAGCCAGAATCCGGACTTAGTAATCTGCGGACCGGCCTTCAACGCTGGTCGTTACGGCGTAGCCTGCGGTACCGTAGCTGCTGCTGTTAAGAAAGAAGGCATTCCGGTAATCACCGGTATGTACAAAGAGAACCCGGGCGCTGACATGTTCAAGAAGGAAGTGTACATCGTTTCCACAAAGAACAGCGCTGCCGGCATGAGAGACGCCGTTAAGAAGATGGCTCCGTTAGCATTAAAGGTTGCTAAGGGAGAGGCTATTGGCGCATCTGCTGAAGAGGGCTACCTGCCCAACGGTATCCGTAAGAACTTCTTCGAGAAGAAACGCGGTGCTGAGCGTGCAGTTGAGATGCTTATTAAGAAGTTAAATGGCAAGGAATTCGAGACTGAGTACGAAATGCCCAGCTTTGACCGTGTAGCTCCTGGTGCAGCTATCAAGGATATGAGCAAGGCTAAGATCGCACTGGTTACCTCCGGCGGTATCGTTCCGAAGGGCAACCCGGACCACATCGAGTCCTCCAGTGCTTCCAAGTATGGCCAGTATGATATCGAAGGCGTAACCGATCTGACAGCTGAGACTTACGAGACAGCTCACGGCGGATATGACCCGGTATATGCAAACGAAGACGCTGACCGTGTACTTCCGGTTGATGTGATCAACGAGTTCATCAAGGAAGGAAAGATCGGCAGCCTTCACAAATACTTCTACACAACTGTTGGTAACGGTACTGCCGTAGCCAATGCGAAAAAGTTTGCGACGGAGATCGGACAGAAGCTGGTTGATGACCATGTTGACGCCGTGATCCTGACCTCTACCTGAGGAACCTGTACTCGTTGCGGTGCAACGATGGTTAAAGCTATTGAAGCTTATGGTATTCCGGTTGTTCATATTGCGACCGTAGTTCCGATTTCCCAGACAGTAGGCGCAAACCGTATTGTTCCGGCTGTAGCTATTCCGCATCCGTTAGGAAACCCCGCTCTTACTCATGAGGAAGAGAAGGAAATCAGAACAAAGATCGTATCCAAAGCACTGGAAGCTTTACAGACTCGGTTGAGGACCAGACTGTATTTGAATGGAAATAATAAGGAGATATATCCATGGATAAGCTCTATGACGTGATTATCCTGGGCGCAGGTCCGGCAGGTTTAGCTGCCGGCCTGTACTCCGGAAGATACCGCCTGTCTACTCTTATTATCGAGAAGGCAAAAGATGGCGGCCAGATTGCTATTACTGACGAAATTGAAAACTATCCCGGCCAGATGCTGGAAGGGGAGAGCGGCCCGTCCCGATCGCCAGAATGACAGCACAGGCTGAAAAGTTCGGTGCTGAGCGCGCAAGCGATACCATTACAAAGGTCGAGCTGGAAGGCCCCGTAAAGAAGCTTTACGGAACCAAAGATACATATCAGTGTAAGACACTGATCATCGCCACAGGCGCTTTCCCGCGTCCCATCGGATGCAAGAGAGAAGGCGAGTTCATGGGCAAGGGAGTTTCCTTCTGCGCTACCTGTGACGCCAACTTCTTCGAGGACCTTGAAGTGTATGTAGTAGGCGGCGGCGATTCTGCCGTTGAGGAAGCTATGTACTTGACAAAGTTCGCAAGAAAGGTTACTATCATCCATAGAAGAGACGAGCTCCGTGCTGCCAAATCCATCCAGGAGAAGGCATTCAAGAACCCGAAGCTCCACTTCATGTGGGATACTGTTGTAGACGAGCTGCTGGGTGAGGATATCTTAAGCGGAATGATCGTTAAGAATACCAAGACTGGCGAGCTTACCCGTATCGATGCTGATGAGGAAGACGGCTTATTTGGCCTGTTCGGATTCATCGGCTACAATCCCAGAAGCGAGCTCTTCGAGGGAATGCTTGATATGGACCACGGATACATCAAGACCGACGACAACATGCACACCAATATCCCGGGTGTATTTGCCGCTGGAGATATCCGCGTAAAGGCACTGCGTCAGGTTGTTACGGCTGCCGCTGACGGCGCCATTGCAGCTATGCAGGCTGAAAAGTATGTATCTGAGCACGAGAACTAATTTCTTTAATATTTTTCATTAAGAAAGGATGTTTTAGTCATGGTAGAGTTAACAAAAGACACTTTCGCAGCTGAAGTTTTAGAGGCAGAGGGAACCGTTCTTGTAGATTTCTACGGTGACGGATGCGTTCCGTGCCAGGCTCTTATGCCGCATGTACATGCTATGGAAGATGTTTACGGAAAGGACATCAAATTCACGGCTCTCAACACCACAAAGGCTCGTCGTCTGGCTATCGGCCAGAAGATCCTTGGCCTTCCGGTTATCGCTCTTTACAAGGGCGGCGAGAAGATCGCTGAGTGCGTGAAGGATGACGCTACCGTAGAGAACATCGAGGCTATGATCAAAGCCCACATCTAAGATCGGGCAATATGGACAGAAATGTCTGTTGCAAATATATACAAAATAAAATAAGGAGGAAATGATGCTATGGCTATTCTGAATGGCAAGAAAGTTGTTATCATCGGAGACCGTGACGGTATTCCGGGACCAGCCATTGAAGCCTGTGTGAAGACAGCCGGAGCAGATGTAGTATATTCTTCTACTGAATGCTTTGTCTGAACATCCGCGGGTGCTATGGACCTGGAAAACCAGAAGAGAGTAAAAGATTTCGCAGAGCAGTATGGACCGGAGAACGTTGTTGTTGTTCTCGGCGCCGCTGAGGGGGAGGCTGCAGGTTTAGCAGCTGAAACCGTTACAGCAGGCGATCCGACTTTCGCAGGCCCATTAGCAGGAGTCCAGTTGGGACTGACTGTATATCACATTTGTGAGGATGAAATCAAAGCAGAAGTTGATGCTGGTGTTTATGACGACCAGATTAGTATGATGGAGATGGTTATGGACGTTGATGACATCGCTAAGGAGATGTCTTCCATCCGCGACGAGTTCTGTAAATACCTGTAACAAGGTGTAGGGGCGCCGTCCGGCGCCCCATTTTTTAAAATTACGAGGTGTGTTTCATGAACGGGTATCCAGTACTTAAGGGGGCCAGCTATACTCTGGCCATAACACCGGATATGGTAATCCATAACGGTACAACACAGACCACAGAAATGATCGTTAATCCGGAGTCCGAATATTTAAAGGAGCTCCCGAACCATTTAAGAAGCTTCGAGGATGCAGTTTCTTATATCCCGAACCAGGTATATATCGGAAATGCAAAGCCGGCTGACCTGGCTGCAACAGAGTTTCCGTTCTATGACAAAAAAGTGGGAGAACGCTTCCCGCGATGGTAAGTATGGCCAGATCATGCCGGAGGACGAGTTCTACGGCCTTATCCAGATCTGCGACGTATTTGAGTTAGTAATGCTCGAGAAGAGCTTTGCTGCTTCTGTAAAAGAAAAACTGGCTGCACAGAACCTTTTAAAAGAGGATCAGCTGGCAGCTCTTGATAAAAACAGTGAAAACGATGATGCGAAGATCGCATCTCTTGTAAACGACGAGCATGCTGAGCCGTTATACTTTGAGCATAAGCTGGTTGGTGCTGTAAAGCGCGCTCATGACGTAGACGTAAACCTGTCTGCCCATGTTATGCTCGAGAACCTGGTTACAAAGGCTTCCAACGTTCTTTCCCCCGATCGAACTGGTAAAGAAAGCCGGCGTAAACCCGGATGAGGTTGATTATGTGATCGACTGCTGTGAGGAAGCATGCGGCGATATGAACCAGCGCGGCGGCGGAAACTTCGCCAAGGCTGCTGCTGAGATCGCAGGCTACACCAACGCAACTGGTTCTGACGTTCGTGGCTTCTGTGCCGGACCGGCTCATGCTATGCTGCATGCTGCTGCTCTTGTTAAGGCAGGAACCTTCAAGAACGTTGTTGTAACTGCTGGCGGATGTACTGCAAAGCTTGGTATGAACGGTAAAGACCATGTGAAGAAAGGCCTTCCGATCCTTGAGGATGCCATCGCAGGCTTCTCTGTTCTTGTAAGCGCAGACGACGGCGTAAGCCCGCAGATCCGCACCGATATCATCGGAAGACATACCATCGGAACAGGTTCCGCTCCGCAGAACGTAATCGGCTCCCTGGTGGCAGATCCGTTAGAGCGCGCAGGTCTCCTTATGACTGATATCGACAAATACTCTCCGGAGATGCAGAACCCGGATATCACAAAACCGGCTGGCGCTGGCGATGTTCCGGAAGCAAACTATAAGATGATCGCTGCTCTTGCTGTTAAGAAGGGCCAGATCGCAAGAACCGATATCGCTAACTTCGTAAAAAGAGCACGGTATGACCGGCTGGGCTCCCACACAGGGTCACATCCCGTCTGGTGTTCCGTATATCGGACCGCTCCGCGAGGAAGTTCTCGCAGGTGAGACAAAGCGTGCCATGATCATTGGTAAGGGAAGCCTTTTCCTTGGTAGAATGACAAACCTGTTCGACGGTGTTTCCTTCGTTGTACAGGCCAACGACGGCTCTGCTGCCAACGGCGGTGAGGCTGGCTTTGATGAGGCTAAGGTAAAAGCTATGATCGGTCAGGGCAATGCGTGAGTTTGCCAACGGCCTTCTTGGCTCTGAAGAATAATCCGTAAACAGAAAGGACAGGTGCGTTATGTCAGATAAGAGAATTAAGACGCTCATTGCAGATACCTTCCTGGAAGTTGCGGATGCCCTGGAAACAGGACAGTACGGCAAAAAGCCGGTGATCGGCTTTGCCTCCGAAGGCAGTGAGCATGGAGAAGACAATATTAAGAGAGCCATGGAGCTGGCTGCGTACAAGGGCTTAGACGCCCGTCTCATCGAGGGAGAAGATATCCACAAAGAGATGGAAAAGCTTCTGGATTCTGGTGAGATCGATGCTGCAGTTACCATGCACTACCCATTCCCCATCGACGTTTCCACCGTTGGTAAGGTAATTACTCCCGGCCTTGGAAAGCCCATGTATCTTGCCACCACCACAGGTACATCTGATACAGACCGTATCGCTGGTATGGTAAAGAATGCCATTTACGGCATCATCGCCGCAAAGGCAGACGGGATCGAGAATCCGACGGTTGGTATTGCCAACATCGAGGGTGCAAGACAGACAGAAAAGGCTCTGTTAAAATTAAAAGAGCAGGGATATGATATCAATTTCGCAGAATCTGCCCGTGCAGACGGCGGAATCGTTATGAGAGGCAACGACCTGTTAGCCGGAACTCCGGATATCATGGTCATGGACTCCTTAACAGGAAACCTCATGATGAAGATCTTCTCTGCATATACCACTGGCGGAAGCTATGAGTCCCTGGGCTTTGGCTATGGCCCGGGCATCGGCGATGGTTATGATCGTCTGATCATGATCGTTTCCCGTGCTTCCGGCGCTCCTGTAATCGCAGGAGCCATGGAGTTTGCCACAAATCTTGTAAAGCATAACTGGAAGAAGATCGCAGACGACGAATTTGCGAAAGCAAAGAAGGCCGGCTTTGAGGCGATCATCGACGAGTTAAAGAATACTGGAAAGAAAGAAGCAGCTCCGGCTGCAGCTGTAACAGCTCCCCCCCAAGGAGATCTGTACTGCACAGATTCCGGGTATCGAGGTTATGGACCTGGAAGACGCTGTACAGGCACTCTGGAAAGAGGGAATCTACGCAGAAAGCGGTATGGGCTGTACTGGCCCGATCGTTCTGATGGCTGCGGATAAGAAGGATAAGGCTTACGAGATCTTAAAGAATGCCGGTTATGTTGGCTAAATGACCGGATGCGGATCGGGAGACAGGCGGAGAGGCTGTCTGTCTCCCTGTTTCGGGGAAATTATATGTTTTGTATAAAAAATTTACAAAATTCATCTTGACAAATGCATGAATCCGTGCTATCCTATATGAGTCATGCGATGTGAATTTGGAGGTAGATAGGTTGCTGGTGTGCCTCGCGGTCTTCAAAACCGTTGTGAAGGGTTAGAGCCCTTCGGGTGGGTTCGATTCCCACCTCCTCCGTTTTTTCGATTCATCGAAGTAGGAGGAATATTATTATGGATAACAGGCAGTTATTACTGCGTGGTCTTCCTAAAATAGACGAGTTGCTACTGGATGAGCAGCTCGTTTTTTTTTATGGAATCCACGCCCAGATCCGTTGTGGTGGACGCTGCAAGGGAGATCATTGATGAGCTGAGAAGGGAGATCCTTTGGAGAAAGAGAGGACACCCCCCGAAAAGGATGAACTGATCGCAGAGATCTGCGATCGGATCACAGGAAAGAAAAAAGAGAAACTTAAGGACGCTGATCAACGCCACCGGTGTTGTGCTCCACACCAACCTGGGCCGCTCCAATCTGTGCAGGGCTGCGGTGGAAAGCGTTACGGCTGTGGCCGATTCCTATTCTAATCTGGAATACGACCTGAAAAGGGGAGCCCGCGGCCTGCGCCACGATCATGTGGAGAAGATCATTGCAAAGATCACAGGAGCGGAAGCTGCCATGGTAGTCAACAACAATGCGGCAGCCACCATGCTGTGCCTTTCCGCCATGGCCTTTGGAAAGGAAGTCATCACATCCAGAGGCGAGCTGGTGGAGATCGGCGGCTCCTTCCGGATCCCGGAGATTATGGAGCAGAGCGGCGCCCATTTAAAAGAGGTGGGAACTACCAATAAGACGAAGCCGTCGGATTACCGGAACGCCTATGATCCGGAAAAGACCGGCGCGTTAATGAAGGTCCATACAAGCAACTATCGGATCCTGGGCTTCACCCAGGAGGTGACCCTGAAGGAAATGGTAGATCTGGGTAAAGAAATGAACCTTCCGGTGATCTACGACATGGGAAGCGGTCTTATGGCCGATCTGACCCGCTACGGCGTGGATGAGCCCACAGTCCTGGATGCGGTGAACGACGGGGCAGACGTGGTACTTTTCTCCGGCGACAAGCTCCTGGGAGGCCCCCAGGGCGGTATCCTCATCGGTAAAAAGGAATATATTGATAGAATGAAGAAGCATCCTCTGGCCCGGGCCTTCCGTGTGGATAAGATGACCCTGGCAGCCATGGAGGCCACCTTCTTTGAATATCTGGATATGGAGAACGCAAAGAAGACCATACCGGTGCTTCAGATGATCACTGTTTCCGGGGAAGAGCTTCAGAATAAGGCCGACCGGCTCATCGAAGCCATTAAGGCCAGGACAGATGCATTTACCCTGGGCTCCGAGCCCTGTAAGGACCAGGTGGGCGGCGGCTCCGCACCCACAGTCCGCTTTAAACGGCATCGCCGTTTCCATTGCCTCTGATACAGTACCGGCAGAGCGGCTGGAACGGCTGTTCAGAAGGGCTGAGACGCCGGTGATCGTCCGGGTATCCCACGATAAGGTGCTCCTTTCTGTAAGGACCATAAAAGAAGAGGAAATCGAGACTGCTGCCAGCGCTGTTTTATTTGCGGCCGCCCAGGCAGGAGTAAATTAAGGAGAGTGACAGCTGAATGCAGAACGTCATTGTAGGAACTTCCGGTCACGTGGATCATGGAAAAACGTGTCTCATCAAGGCGCTGACAGGGATCCAGACCGACAGGCTGAGGGAAGAGCAGAAGAGGGGGATCACCATTGAGCTGGGATTCGCCAACCTTCCCAATGACGAGGGGCTTCACATCGGCATCATCGACGTGCCGGGCCACGAAAAATTTGTTAAAAACATGCTGGCGGGCATCGGAGGCATCGACCTGGTGCTTCTGGTGATCGCTCTGGATGAGGGTGTCATGCCCCAGACCGTGGAGCACTTTGAAATCTTAAAGATGCTTCATATCCGCCAGGGCATCATTGTATTTACCAAGGCAGACCTGGTGGATGAGGACTGGGCTGAAATGGTGGAGGAGGACGTTTCCGCGCTGGTGGAGGGAAGCTTCCTGGAAAATGCGGACCGGATCCGTGTTTCTGCCTTCACCGGCCAGAACATCGACATATTAAAGAAGATGATCCTGGATAAGGTCCGCTCCGTGGGGATGCGCCGCAGTGAGCCGGAGCTGTTCCGGCTGCCCATTGACCGGGTATTCACCATGGAGGGCTTCGGTACAGTGGTGACCGGAACTCTTCTGGAAGGAAGCTGCCGGGCCGGAGAAGAGGTCATGGTCTATCCGGAAGAGCGGATCCTTAAGATCCGCGGGATCCAGAGCCATGGTTCCAAGGAAGAGGCTGCCTATGCCGGACAGCGTACGGCCATCAATCTGTCCAATATAAAAAAAAGAAGAGCTGAGTCGGGGAGAAGTCCTGGCGGCTCCCGGAAGCCTTACCAACAGCACGTTCCTGGATGTGAAGATCAGTCTTTTTAAGACCACGGACCGGCTTTTTAAAGAATGGGGACCGGATCCACTTTAACTATGGATCTGCCCAGACCATTGCCAAGGCGGTGCTTTTAGATAAGGATTCCATCGGTGCAGGCGAGAGCGCCTTTGTGCAGCTCCGGTTTGACGAGCCATTGGCCGTCAAGCGCACCGACCGGTTTATCATCCGGTTCTATTCTCCAGTGGAGACCTTTGGCGGAGGCATCATCCTGGACGCCTGTCCTGGAAAGCACAAGCGCCATCAGGAGGAGCTTATCAATGCCCTGGCCATCCGAGAGACGGGAACGGACGAGGAAGTGCTGGAGCTGGTCCTGAAGGAGGAGAGCATCCGCTTCCCGTCGGTCCATCGGCTGGCAGCCAAGCTCAACTGGACGGATAAGGAGACAGAGGAACGGCTGGAGAAGCTGAAAAAGCAGAAAAAGGCCCTTTCCTTAAACGATGGAAACTTCTTCCACAAGGATTTCTGGGAACGGGTCACAGGAAAGACCACAGAGATGCTGACAGCCTTCCACCAGGCCAATCCCATTGCAGCTGGAATGGAGAAGGAAGAGTTCAAGAGCCGGATCCTGGAAAGCTTTTATCTGAAGGAGGCCAAAAAGGCGATGTGCTCTTAAACGAGCTGTTAAAGCGCGGGATCATCAGCGCTTCCGGCAGCACGGTGGCGGCGGCTGGCTTCTCTGCCCAGTATTCTGACGAGCATTCCGATATGCGCCAGACCATGATAAAGACGTATGCGGCGGCCGGCTTTGAGGCTCCGTCCACGGATGAGGTCATGGCTCAGTTTAAGGATAAAAAACAGGCAAAAGCAGGTGCTTTCTGACCTGTTTAAGGACGGCACGCTGGTGAAGCTGAACCCAGGTGCTTATCTTTACAAGGATCACTATGAAAAGGCCATGGAGCTTCTGAGGGGGCATTTTGTATCCCACGATACCATGTCCCTGGCAGAATTCCGGGATATGTTAGGTACGTCCAGAAAGTATGTGCTGCTGATCCTGGATCATCTGGACCAGCAGAAGATCACAAAGCTCCAGGGCGACGTGCGTGTTCTGCTGAAATAAGGAGACGTTATGGAGTTCAGACAGCTGGAGGCATTTGTAAATGCTGCAAAATACAAAAGTTTTTCCAAGGCGGCTGACGCTACGTTTTTAACCCAGCCTACCATCAGTACCCATGTGAGCAACCTGGAAAATGAGCTGGGAGTACGGCTTTTGAACCGGTCTGGCCGGGAGATCAGCCTGACCCCCATGGCCATGAGTTCTACTCTTATGCGGTGGAGCTTTTGAATACCAGATCCAGGGCCGTTATGTCCATGAAGAATCTGAAGGAGGACCTGGACGGGATCCTGGAGATCCAGACTTCCTCCATTCCCGGGTATTTTTATCTTCCCCAGGTCATGGAAGAGTTCCATGAGCTCTTCCCGCGGGTAAGGTTTTATGTGGAGCAGTTGACAGCCGGCTGGTCAATGAGAACCTCATGAACCAGCGGGGAGAGCTGGGCTTTACCGGCTACAAGGGAAACAGCGGCCTGTGCTTTGAGCCTGTGTTCTACGATGAGATGGTACTCATCACTCCTGACACGGACGTATACCGGATCTACCAGAATGGAGAGGCCATCCCGGTGGAGCTGTTCATCAATGAACCCTTCATCATGCGGGAGGACGGATCTGGGACCCGGCAGGAAATGGAAAAGGCCCTGGTTTATGGGAAGCCTGTGTTTAAAAACGTGGATGTGATCGCCCGTATGAGCAATCCGGCAGCCATCAAGCAGGTGGTAAGCCGCGGCCTGGGCGTTTCCATCGTGTCCGAGCAGGTCATCAAGCGGACGGCGGAGCAGGATAATATCCGCTATTTCCGCATCCGCGGCCTGGAGAAAAAACGCTGTTTTTATCTGGCCCACAACAAAGGGGCCTGCTTATCTCCCATTGCGGAGCATTTCCTGGAATTCGTCCGGGAAAAGGCATCCAGGGAGCTTCATGAGGACGGGCAGCTCTAGGGCTGTCCGTTCTTCCATAGAAAAAAGCTATACAATCGATTCTCTGGAATAATATTTTTAATTAGACTTCCCCTGTCTGGTTTGATAAACTTAAGTGAGATGGATGAAAATTCTATATTTTTTGTCCATAATCTACAAAACAGAAAAGGGGTAGTAAGTATGAACTTAACTGCAAACAAAAAGACGCTGGCGCTTTCAGGCGTGCTCCTGGGAGCCATAGCAGCAGTCCTGGCCTATATGGGCAATCCCAAGAACATGGCCATGTGTATCGCCTGCTTTATCCGTGACACGGCCGGAGCCATGAAGCTCCACCAGGCAGCTGTTGTCCAGTACGTGCGTCCGGAGATCATCGGTATTATCTGCGGCGCATTTCTGATCGCTGTGGTCACAAAGGAATACCGGTCCACGGCCGGTTCCTCCCCTATGGTGCGTTTTGTGCTGGGTATGATCATGATGATCGGCTCCCTGGCATTCTTAGGCTGCCCGCTGCGTATGGTGCTCCGTATGGCTGCCGGCGATCTGAACGCCTATGTGGCCCTCGATCGGCTTTGTGGCTGGAGTATTTACAGGGACCCTGGCCTTAAAGCGCGGCTTCTCTCTGGGAAGAGCCTATACGGTGGATAAAGCCTCCGGCACGATCCTTCCCATCGCCATGGTGGTGCTCTTTGTTTTAAGCTGACCACAACACTGTTCGTCAGCAGTGAAAAGGGGCCCGGAAGCATGCACGCACCGGTGTTTATCGCACTCATCGGCGGCCTTTTATTCGGAGCCATCGCCCAGAAGTGCAGAAGCTGCTTTGCAGGCTGCGTCCGCGATATCATCTTAATGAAAAATTTTGATCTTCTGACCATCGTAGGCGGTATTTTCGTGGTTATGGTGATCTACAACATCGCCACAGGAAACTTTAACCTGTCCTTTACAGGACAGCCGGTGGCCCATGCCCAGCATATCTGGAATATCCTTGGCATGTATGCCGTGGGATTTGCTGCTGTTCTGGCAGGCGGATGCCCCTTAAGACAGCTTGTTCTGGCAGGCCAGGGCTCCTCCGATTCCGCAGTGACCTTCTTAGGTCTTTTTGTTGGAGCCGCTTTCTGCCATAACTTCGGGCTGGCAGGCGTTGCCGCAGCTGCAGCAACCGCAGACGCTCCGGCAGTGGCAGGCGGTCCGGGGATCAACGGCCAGGTGGCTGTGATCGCATGTATCGTGATCCTGTTCATCATCGGATTTATGCCGAAGAATAAAAAGAATTAATTGCAGAGAAAAGAGGAATCATTATGTTTTTAGATACGAAAGGATTTATGGGATGAGAAAAAAGAACCAAAATTAATCATTACATTTCATACCACGGCAGAAGCCATTGCCATGGAGAAGCTTTGTAAGGAAAACCAAAAGACAGGAAGGATGATACCGGTTCCCAGGGAAATATCCGCGGGCTGCGGCCTTGCCTGGTGCTGCGAACCTGACATGGAACAGGAGATGTCTGAGTTCATGAAGGAAAAGGGCATGGAACATGAAGAAATGGTCCGGCTCATGTACTGATTTTTAGGTGTATGCCAACAGGTGCCCCTGTCTTATGTATGAATGTTGGGCAGACACCGGATTGTGATTGAAATTTCCCGATTGATTAGGCGGGAAAGGGAGGCGCTATTATGATTTATTTTGACAATGCAGCTACTACCATAAGGAAACCGGACTGTGTCATTGATGCAGTGGCGGACGCCATGAGGGAATTTCGGCAATTCAGGCAGAGGGGCCCATGAGGCTTCCCTGGATGCGTCCAGGATGATTTATGAAACCAGGGAGAGAATTTCGGAGTTGTTTAACCTGGGCAATCCGCTGCAGGTTGCATTTACCAGTAATTCCACTGAAAGCCTGAACACGGCTATCCAGGGCCTGTTTTCAAAAGGGGACCATGTGATTACCACAGTACTGGAGCACAATTCCGTGCTCCGGCCTCTTTATCTGATGGAAAACCGGGGCATCAGCCTGACGATTCTGCCCTGCGATGAAAAGGGAGTTCTGTGTTATGACCAGCTGGAGGAAAGCATACGGCCTGAGACAAAGGCAGTTGTGTGTACCCATGCCTCCAACCTGACCGGCAACCGGATGGATTTGGAGCGTGTTGGCGAATTCTGCCTCAGACACGGAATCCGGCTGGTGGCAGACGCCTCCCAGACAGCAGGGAGTCCTTCCCATTGACATGAAGAGGATGCATATAGACGTGCTGTGCTTTACCGGCCATAAGGGGCTTCTGGGCCCCCAGGGAACAGGCGGAATCTGCGTGGGAGACGGCATACGCATAAGACCCCTTAAAGGCAGGGGAAGCGGTGTTCATACCTATCTGAAGGAACATCCCAGGGACATGCCCACTGCCCTGGAGGCGAGGTACGCTGAACGGCCATGGAATAGCAGGTCTTCACGCCGCCCTTGGCTTCATAAAGGAGACGGGAGTGGAAAACATCCACCGGAGAGAGGCGGAACTGATGCGCCGGTTTTATGACGGCGTGGTACAGATACCGGGTGTACGGGTGTACGGTGATTTCTCTTCGGATGAGCGGGCAGCCATCGTGGCCCTGAATATCGGAATTACGATTCCTCGGAGGTCAGCGACGAACTGGCTGTCACATATGGAATCTCCACCCGCCCTGGCGCCCACTGCGCGCCTCTCATGCATGAATCCTTTAAGACCGTGGAACAGGGCATGGTGCGGTTCAGCTTTTCTTATTTTAACACGGAGGAAGAGATCGATGCCGGGATTCAGGCAGTGAGGGAATTGGCGGCAGAGGAGTAGTCCGGACATATGATATAAAAATGGTGCAGAATCGGTGTTATAAGCCAGCTTAACATCGGATTCCGCACCATTTTTGGATCTCGGTTTTGGTCCTTTAAAGGCCAGGCAAACTGAGGCAATTAAAAATATATTTATTTTCCTTGACTTTTTGAGGCAGTAGTACCTATAATGATAATAGGAACTATTATTATTTATAAAGTGGTATATGACCGGCCTGATTAGATGCAGCAATTTACCGGATGTGTCAATTAGGGGAGCATAGAACGCCCCTATAAATACAAAAGATAAGGAGGTTTTATATGAGAAGTATCACGAAGTTAGATTTACAGTATGCACACAGATTTTATGGTTTTAAAGGGTGAAGCTCAGTATCTGCACGGACACACAGGCATATTAACATTAGAGGTGGAGGACACGGTGAATGCAGGCGTCAATATGGTATTCCCCTGCAACGAGATCAGAAAACAGCGTGGGAGGTTTAAAGAACTTTGACCATGCCACGATTTTACGGGAGGATGATCCGCTGCTTCCCGCCCTTCTTGGGGTATATGAAGCGCAGGGTATAAAGGACAGTGCTCCCAACAATACCATGAAAGGCCCGGCTTTTAAGACAGAACTTGCGACCGCGTATCCCGGAGTGCCGTTTAGTTGTGACAAAAGAGACCATGACCGTTGAGGGCATGATTAAAATTGTTTATGATCTGTTAAGGACAAATTAAACATTGTGAAAATAACCTTCACAAGCGGTGTAAACGCTGCGTCTGAGGAATTTAAGCCACAGAGGACAATGGAGCGCTGCCCGTTATGTGGTATTGCATTAGATGAAAATGGAGTTTGTCCGAAATGTGGTTACAGGAAATAGAGCTGGTACGGAAAACGGGAAGCAGGAATGATTTAAACTGATAGTCGGAATTAAGAGATTGCTGCGGCAGGTATACTGCCGCGGCAATTTTTATATCCGCAGAAAATATGTTTAGTTGGATAATATGCATATATTAATATTTAAAATAGCATAAAATATATGCAATAGTTCAGAATAACAAAAAGAAATGTAAGAATAACAAATGGAAAAACGCACAGTAAAGTCATATAATATGACTATCGGAGGTAAAAACTCCCAATGAATACGTGAACTGAAAATATGATATAAAAGGAGAGGTGTATTATGAAGAAACGGTTTTTAACAGCTTCACTGGCAACAATGATGGTTTTAAGCCTGGCAGCATGCGGCGGCGGGAAGGCGGCCGACACAACAACAGCTCCGGCGGCAACAGAGGCACCGGCAGATACCAAGGCGGAGGACAAAGCAGAGGAAACTAAGGCGGAGGAGACAAAGGCAGAAGCGGAAGCAGCAGGCGAGAAGGCCCCTGAGGATTATAAGGGAACCGTGGTGGTATATTCGCCCCATGACGCGGATCCTCTGAATGCAGGTGTTAACCTGTTTATGGAGAAGTATCCCAATGTTAAGGTAGAGGTAGTGGCGGCAGGTACCGGCGAGCTGTGCAACCGCATTGCAGCTGAGACAGCCAATCCCATCGCAGATGTACTGTGGGGCGGAGGCGCTGACTCCTGGCAGCTTTCAAAAGGAATATTTTGAGCCCCTATGTATGTGCAAACGACGAATTCATAGGCGCTGCTTAAGGGACCCGGACGGACTGTGGATTGGCGAGAGTCCGCTGCCAATGGTTATCTTCTATAACAAGGACCTGATTGAGAAGGACGGACTGACCATTCTGAGACATGGGAAGACCTGACAAAGCCTGAGTGGAAGGGAAAGATTGCGTACTGTCTGCCATCCAAATCCGGTTCCGCTTACACACAGCTGTGCACCATGATTCTGGGCCATGGCGGCAAGGAAGACGGATGGGATTTCATCAAGAAATTATATGACAACCTGGATGGAAAGATTGTTGACTCTTCAGGCAAGTGCCATAAGATGGTGGCTGACGGTGAGTTCTATGTGGGACTGACCCTGGAGAAGGCTGCCGTGCAGTACAAGGATGACCCGTCGGTAGGATTTGTATATCTAAGGACGGAACCAGCGCTGTGCCGGATGGAGTGGCCCTGGTTAAGGGATGCCTGAATGAGGAGAACGCCAAGCTGTTTATTGATTTCGTTACATCCAAAGAGTGCCAGACCGAGCAGGCAAACTGGGGACGCCGTCCTGTAAGAAGCGACATGGAAGTTGGCGAAGGCATGGCTAAACTGGAAGATATTCCGCTGGTTGATTATGACTTTGACTGGGCAGCCAATGAAGGAAGCCATTATTGAGCATTTCAATGATATCATGGTAGATTAAATCTGTGGGAGTATTGCTTATAGATAAGCAGTAGATATAGAATCAGAGCAACACGGTGAAAAGGCTGTCCGGACCCGGAAGGGCGGGACAGTCTTTCACATAAGAGATAAGGATTGAATCAGGATTGGAAGATGGGCCGGGAGAAGGCAGCGTCAGCATATAAGGAGGAAACTGGTATGAGCCATGGGTTATCATAAGGACGCCGTTAAGAGGTACGGTGATTTTACAGCGTTAAAGGGAGTGAATCTGGAGATAAAACAGGGCGAATTTTTTACACTGTTAGGGCCCTCCGGATGCGGCAAGACCCGCTGCTTAGAATGATAGCAGGTTTTAACAGCGTGGACGGCGGAGAAATCTGCTTTGACGACAAGGTTATCAATAACCTGGAGGCCCACAAAAGGATATCGGCATGGTGTTCCAGAATTATGCCATTTTCCCCATCTGACTGTGGCAGAGAATGTGGCCTATGGTTTAAAAGGCAAAAAAGTATCCCAGGACCAGATTCCCGGCAAGGTGGAGGAGGCTCTTGACCTGGTTCAGATTAAAATCTGAAAGACAGAAAGCCCAACGAGCTGTCCGGCGGGCAGCAGCAGAAGGGTGGCCCTTGCAAGGGCATTTGTCATAGAGCCGGGCGTGCTGTTAATGGATGAACCCCTGTCAACCTGGATGCAAAGCTCAGGGTACAGATGAGGACAGTCATTAAAAGCTGCAGCGCCGTCTGGGAATTACCACCATCTATGTGACCCATGACCAGGAGGAGGCACTGGCCATCTCTGATCGTATCGCGGTTATCAAAGAGGGCGAGGTGATGCAGGTGGGTTCCCCGGAGAATATATACAAAAACCGCAGAATACATTTGTGGCAGGATTCATAGGGGTTTCCAATTTCGTGGAATGTGATGTGAACGGCGAAAATCCGGCAGCAGCAGTTCTTGATATTAAGGGAGAGTGCACGATTACATGCAGTCTCAAGGCACCCTTTAAGGGAAAGGGAATCATTTCAGCCAGGCCGGGCAGCTGTTCTTTGATGAAAAAAGAAGGTCTGCCAGGAAAAATCGTTATATCCACTTTCCTGGGTGATTTCATTGAATATGAGATTGAACTGGATAACGGACAGACCGTACAACTTAACGAGTACACCAAGGATGTCCGCGAGCTGCGCCCGGACGGACAGCGGGTCAAGGTCAACTTTGATATCAACGCGGTAGGCGTTTACGACGCCGGGACCCAGGAGGTGATTTCATGGTAAAGTCGCACAAAAAGCTGGACTTTTGGTTCTGGGTCAAGGTACTGGTAGTGGGATTTATGCTGATTTTCCTGTTTTTATCCCTTCTGTACCCTGATAACACGTAGCTTTTTTAAAAAATGCGGCTGGTTTTACCCTGGAGAACTATGTCCGGTTCTTTACAAAAATACTATTACAATGCCCTGGGGCGAAGTCTGTTCGTGTCCGTGGTCTCACACTCACAACCTTAGTGGTGGGTGTGCCATCATATGTTATGTCAGGTATAATGTGGTGGGAAAAGGTTTATCCACATTTTTATCATCATGAGCCTGATGAGCCCGCCGTTTATCGGGGCTTACAGCTGGATTACCCTGTTTGGACGCTCCGGTTTTATCACCAGCCTGTTTGCCAATATTGGTATCCATCTGCCCAGTATTTACGGCAAATTGGGTATTATTATCGTATTTACCTTTAAGCTCTTCCCCTATGTGTACCTGTACGTCAGGGGCCATGGGAAGCATTGATTCCAGCCTGGAGGCTGCGGAGAATCTGGGAAGCAATAAGCTGCGCAGGCTGTGGACCATTACCCTGCCCGTGGTGCTTCCATCCATTGCAGCAGGAGCCATTATGGTATTTATGACCAGCCTGGCTGATTTCGGAACCCCCATGCTCATCGGCGAAGGCTATATGGTGCTTCCGGTTCTGGT
>VOFH01003770.1_pt1 | contig 22167 bp, 42 predicted proteins | sample 5384091 | NCBI WGS metagenome assembly VOFH01 (sample SAMN12384727, study PRJNA508395) | human gut metagenome | isolation source: healthy gut G | host: Homo sapiens
AAAAATACCACTAAAATTTTTTTCAGAAAAGCATGCAGTAAAAACGGATTTACATAAGTTTCCATGATCATCCCACTTAAAAGCATACCGACAGACATAATGGTTTTTTTCTGCTCCATCTGCTTTTCGGATACATCCAGCAGTAGGAAAGAAAATCAGAAAAGAAGGAATATAAAAGAGGAACTGAGGAAAAAATCCCCAGCAGGCAAAAGATACTTCCTCTGATTCCCAGTTCCGTCACGGCTATTGAGAGAAGGATTCCGCCTGATATGCCAGTCCAAATTGCAAAAAGCGACGCAGTCATTTTTCTCATTTTCGTAAATGCCAGTCCAAGAAGAACTGCAAACGGAATCGCTCTTACCTTTAAAAGATACCAGATAAATTCCTGTGCAACGATCCTGGTCTGTAAAAACTGCTGTAAAAAATAGTCGCTGAAAACCTCAGGTTCCGCGACATACTGTCTCGCTATAAAATTTGTATAAATGATACCAAATAAAAACCCGGCATAAAAAGCGTAAGGATACGCTTTCCTGTATGAAATTTCTTCAAGACACTTCCTCCTGTCATCCGATATTTCATTATATGCCGGGGATTATGAATATACGTTACTTACAATCTTATTTACAATACTTCACTTCATACGCAAGCAATGCCGAAACCGTCTTTGCATCCTCAATTTCACCGGAATAAATCTTTTCCTTTAATTCTTCCATCGTATATGCACCCAGATCAATAAACTCATCTTCATCAAGATGCTGCTTTGAAGGGATCAGATTCTTTGCAACAAACACTTCAATCTTTTTCATTGCAGAACGCAACCGTTGTTCTTAAATTAATCAGCCATTCCAGATTCTCACTGCGATAACCGGTTTCTTCTTCCAGTTCTCTTGAAGCACATGTAATTCCAGGCTCATCCGCTGTATCCAATGCTCCCGCCGGGATCTCCAGTGTATAACGTTCCAGAGCATTCCGGTACTGCCTTACCATCAGGATCTTTCCTCATCCGTAACCGGAACTACAGCAGCAGCTCCCTTATGCTTTATAAAATCCCAGATTACGGTATGATCCCCATTGATCTCCATTGTATCCTGATAGAAATCTATAATTTTGCCTTTAAACTTCAGTTCTCTTTTTACACGCTTAATTTCATCACTCATCTGATCCATTTCCTTTCCACTTTCAACAAACTTTCCTGTCAGCCAAAAAGATCCCGTGGATCTTTTTGGCATATGCCTGACAACGAAAAAAGCCCCTGTCTTTCGACAAGGGCTGCATTTTCATCTTCTGTTACGGTTCTTAATTATTTAGCATAATCTGTCGCCCGTGATTCGCGAATCACATTGACCTTAATCTGACCCGGATATTCCAGCTCAAATTCAATCTGCTTCGCAATATCCCTGGCCATCAGCACCATATCATCATCTGATACCTGCTCTGGAACTACCATAACACGAATCTCTACCCGCCTGAATGGCAAAAGACTTATCCACACCTTTAAACTGGTTGGTAATATCTTCTAACTGTTTCAATCTGTTTGTATATGTCTCTATTGTCTCTTCTCGCACCCGGTCTTGCCGCTGAAATCGTATCAGCCGCCTGAACAACGCATGCAATCAGACTTTCCGGCTCAACATCTCCATGATGGGATTCTACAGCATTGATAACAACTGCTGATTCTTTGTACTTTCTGCACAAGTCAGCACCAATCTGGATATGGGATCCTTCGACATCATGATCGATGGATTTACCGATATCATGTAAAAGTCCGGCACGCTTGGCAATCCTTACATCCAGTCCAATCTCACCGGCCAGCAGTCCTGATAACTGTGCCACTTCCATGGAATGCTTTAACGCATTCTGACCATAGCTTGTACGGAACTTCATACGTCCAAGAAGACGAATCAGTTCCGGATGGATACCGTGAACACCTACTTCCAGTGCTGCACCCTCCCTCTTCACGGATCATCGTCTCAACTTCTTTTTGTGCCTTTTCTACCATCTCTCCTCAATTCTTGCCGGATGGATACGACCGTCAACGATCAATCTTTCAAGAGCAATCCTTGCTACTTCCCGGCGGATCGGATCAAATCCTGACAATACAACCGCTTCCGGAGTATCATCAATAATCAGTTCTACACCCGTAAGAGTTTCAAGAGTTCTGATATTTCTTCCCTCTCGTCCAATGATCCGTCCCTTCATTTCATCACTTGGTAACTGTACTACAGAAATTGTAGTTTCAGCCACATGGTCTGCCGCACATCTCTGGATTGCATTGACAACATACTCTTTTTGCCTTCTTGTCGGCATCTTCCTTTGCCTGCGTCTCCAGCTCTCTCACCATCTTGGCGGTGTCATGTTTGACATCATCTTCAACAGTTTTTAACAGATATTTTTTGCCTGTTCGGAGGTAAGTCCTGAGATTCGTTCAAGTTCCTGTACACGTTGCTGACTAAGTTCTTCTACTTTGGCTTCACGTTGACGAAGATGTTCTTCTTTTTGACGTGAGTTTGTTCTCACGATGCTCTAAAGCATCGGATCTTTTATCAACAGACTCTTCTTTTGCAAGCACTCTTTTTTTCATAGCGTTGCAGTTCAGCTCTTCGTTCTTTGGTCTCTTTCTCAAGATCGTTCTTCGTCTTGATCGATTCCTCTTTCACTTCTAAAAGAGCTTCCTTTTTAGTAGTCTCGGCAGTTTTCACTGCATCGTCAATAATTTCTCTTGCTTTTGCTTCCGCATTTCCAATTTTGCTGTCCGCATTATTCTTCAGACTGGAAATTGTCGCAAAACGAGTAACAACTCCGACTATCAACGCGAGGGCCACGGCAATGCCTATTCTAATCCTAGACTTATCTGCACAGGAGCACCTCCTTATTTAATTTTCATTGTACGTATATCTAAATACAACACTTAAATTTTATACTGTTTCCACAACAATGTCAAGCATTCTCAATACTATTTTGTATCACTTGACGGACTACATCATAACGGAAACCTTTTCTGCCCAAATATCCGTATATTTTCTGCATCTCCCGCTCATCCGCTGTCCTCACATCCACCTTCTTTTTTGCAAGAATCCGACGGACTGCCTCCACTTCCTCGCTTTCACCATAACAGCTCTCAAATGCCTTCTCTATATCAGCAGAACAGATTCCCTTCCTGTTCAGAAGTGCAAGGATCTCTCTTTTTACTCTTTGTGCTTTTTCCGGGCCAGGATAAAATTTTCGGCGTACCGTACATCATTCAGATATCCGAAAGACTTCACATACGTCACCGCTGCCTCGATCAGATCTTCGGGATATAGCCCTGCTTTCAGCTTTTCCCTTAATCCGCCTCACTTCTGTCCATATCCTCCAGCAAATGCATGGCTCTCTTTTTTGCACGTTTAAGCAGGATCTTTTCTCTGATCTCATCCAGTTCTTCCTCACTCAGCTCTCTTCCATCAGAAATCTTATAACTGCGAAGTTCCCCTTATAAAGAACAAATGCGAACTGATGATTCAGATAAATCTTATACTTCGTCTTCGAAAGCGGCTCTACTTTTGTGACGATCATTCTGCCTGCTCCGCATCAGTCTTTTCTTTATCTGTCTTCTTCTCTGCAGTCAGCTTCAGATCACTTTTCTTTTCATCTTCCGGCTCTGTACCATCCAGATGATAATAAGCACGTACTTTTCTTTCAATCTCTTCCATCACTTCCGGATGTGACTCCAGATAGGACTTTGCATTTTCACGTCCCTGTCCGATCTTATCACCCTCGTATGCATACCATGCACCGCTCTTCTTTACAATATCAATCTTTGACGCAAGATCCAGGATATCTCCTTCTCTTGAAATTCCCTTTCCAAACATGATATCAAACTCTGCTTCTTTAAACGGCGGTGCAATCTTATTCTTCACAATCTTGATCCTTGTACGGTTTCCTACGATCTCACCATTCTGCTTCAGAGTCTCGATTCTTCTTACATCCATACGGACAGAGGCATAAAACTTCAACGCACGTCCTCCGGTAGTCGTCTCCGGATTACCGAACATCACTCCCACTTTTTCACGGAGCTGATTAATGAAAATAACAACACAATTAGACTTGCTGATAACCGGAGTCAGTTTTCTCAAAGCCTGGGACATCAGTCTTGCCTGCAGTCCTACATGGCTGTCTCCCATATCACCTTCAATCTCCTGACGCGGTACCAGTGCCGCAACAGAGTCAATAACAATGATGTCCATAGCACCGGAACGCACCATAGTCTCTGCAATCTCAAGTGCCTGATCTCCACTGTCCGGCTGAGAGATATACAGTTCATCAATATCCACTCCGATATTCTTTGCATAAACCGGATCCAATGCATGCTCTGCATCTATAAAGCCTGCAATTCCGCCACGTTTCTGCACTTCTGAGATCATATGCAATGCAACCGTCGTCTTACCACTGGACTCAGGACCATAAACCTCGATCACTCTTCCTTTTGGCACTCCCCCCAATCCCAGTGCAATATCCAGACTCAGGGAGCCGGTCGGAATCGTCTCTACTGACACATGTGCCCCTGACTCTCCCAGCTTCATCACTGCACCCTTACCGAAGTCCTTCTCCAGTTTGGCGATCGCCGCATCCAGGGCTTTTTCTTTTCTTCACTATTTGTAACTTTTACAACGCTTTCTTTTCCACTTGCCATAATTTTTTCTCCTTTATCGAACAGTTGTTCGTATCTGTAGTTATAGTATTACACTTCCTGTAAATTGTCAACCTATTTTTCCTGTGGATTTTGATTCAGAACTTTTATGCTCCCCGTCACAGACGCTCTGGACAGCACCCTTTTACGAATCTTGAATCTTTCCCTGATGTAGAATTTTATGCAGCTATGAACTGCTGCTTCAATGAACAAATACAGAATAGCACAGCCACCGTCGGATTGCAAGGTCAAAAGAAGCAGCCCGGCTTTCCTGACCCGCAGATAAACCGGACTGCTCCTTCCATCATACAGTATTCCACTGTCTGACTTTCTCTTTGTAGAAAATTTCATTTTCCCTCACAATACAGGGGACTCCATTTTCAATCTGTACCGTTGTCACAGAACAGTTTGGCGGCACTTTTTCCTGCCAGAATGACTCCACCGACAGACTCCCCTGATCCGGTTCAGAAGTGCAGTCATAGCTGCTCCATGCGTCGAGATCAGAATATTTTTGCTGCCACTCTTCCTTTTCGCATAATTCTTTCAGAAAATCTCCTGTTCTTTCATACAGTTCTTCTATCGTCTCTGCCCCTTCGGTGCAATATATTCCCCGGAGCATTGAAAAAGAGACGGAATGCCCTGCTGACCGGGTCTTCACCGTTACATGAGACTCCCTCATACTCTCCAAAACCGATCTCTTTGATCCTGGGGTCTTCCAAAAGAGGGATCTGCCTTTGTTCCGAGAATGATCTGTGCAGTCTCTTTCGCACGGATCAGAGGACTTGTAATCGCCAGATCAATCCTGGTCTCTTTCAGACCTTTGCGGTTTCCCGGGCGAGATGCCTTCCGTATTCATTCAGCGGAATATCTGTATGCCCCTGAACCCGTTTCACTTTATTCCAGTCCGTTTCCCCATGCCGGACAACATACAATACCATAATCAGCCTTCTTTCTTTCTGAGTACTTCCCTGCGGATGTACCGGTAAGTTTCTTCTTCTCCCTTTTCTGCAAGCATATGCAGAAGTTTTTCCAGCAATGCTCTTGTCTCAGAATGCATCAGTTCTCCTGCTCTTCCATTTTCATAATACCGAAGTGGATCTGAATCATTATACGCCTCGCCAATATATACTTTATTTGCAGCAATCCGGTCAAGGAACATCTCCACAACATATCTGACCGGCATCTTCATCCCGGTCAGAATCCTTCCGTCCTTTCCCCGCATTGACATTATAATCGATCCAGTATTCGTAATGATGTTTATTTCTTCCCTTATGATGCAGCCATGCAGATGAATATCCTTTTTCTTCCCGCTCTGCATTGTTCGGGCTTCGTGTTCCCTGGTAATATCTGCACCTGATCCGAAATTCTGTCCAACTGTATTTCGACAGATCATGCAATAATCCCTGCCTGTACAGTCCTACACGGAAACATTCTCTCATCACATAGATCTTATGCTTTGTAATGGTCTGAAAATGCCGGATCGCTTTCATCTTTCATTTCACCTTTCACCTTATTTTCTACTGTCTTTCTGACTGCTTTCCCGACAATCTTTCCCTGCCGTCATTCCTGAAATTTTCCGGTTGATCAGAATGGCAATACTCCTTGCTCCCAGTTCTATTTCTTTCTGATCTTCCATCCTGCCGGCTTCTGTCAGCATTCCCTGTGCCGTATCAGCCGCAAGCAGCCACTCTCTTCCCTTTTCCGGCAGATGGAAGTGCAAATTTATGTACTTCCCAATGCATATTATATGCCAGAAAACATAATTCGTCCTCTCCTTCACTGCCGCATACATGACCCCGAGCTGACGGCTTGCAACTTCTGCCTTTGCCTGCCATGCATTTTCTCCATGATAGGATACATCCGGCATTCCGCAGGAGGTACGGTCAATCCCTCTGAGTTCTTCTTTCTGATGCAGGCAGGCATGTTCCTTTACGGAAGCGGATCAACTGCTGCACATAGAGATAAAGCGGATCATCTTCTTTCCACTGGCTCCAGTTTACCCAGCCAACCGGATTGTCCTGACAATAGGCATTATTATTTCCTTTCTGCGAATTATAAAATTCATCCCCTGCCAGCAGACATGGCGTTCCCTGTGCTGTAAGGAGCAGCATATAGGCATTTTTACCTGGTTTTTCCGCAGTCTGATAATGTTCTTTTTTTCTGCTCGGTCCTTCTGCACCACAGTTCCAGCTATAATTATAATCCGGCCCGTCCTGATTGCGTTCTCCATTTTCCTCATTATGCTTTCCATCGTAGGAAACCAAATCCCATAACGTAAATCCCGTCTGTGCCGTGATGGAATTTGCAGACCCCGTCAGCGGACGAATTATGCTTCAACGCCCACATGACATCACGAATCATATTTTCATCTCCTTTTAAGGAAACGACGCATGATCGTCTGGAATCCTTCTTCTTTTTTCATGATCTTTACTTCTTTTTAAAAGTGGATCCGCATTCAGTTCGTCCCACGGAACATTATAGGGATTCACCACAAACCGTCCACATGATATTCCAGCAGATAAAATTTCAGACATTCCATCGCTTTCTGTGCAGAAATTCCCGCTTCAAACGGCATCTCCAGAACTACTTCAATCCCTGCCCGATGGCATGCCTTTACCATATCTTTCAACTCTTTCACCGCACTGCTGCCTGATGCGTAGGAACTTTTGGAGCAAAATAAAATCCCTTCCATACCCCCAGAAATTGATCTTATTCTGCACATACTCATCAAATTCATAAACCGGCATACACTGAATCTGATTAATACCAAGCTGTAGCAGATAAGGAATCTTTTCTACGATACCGAGATAGGTTCCCTTATGTACTGCATGGAAGAACTGTGCTTTGTAAATCCACGTATATGCAGACTGTATGCAATCACATCATTCCACGCAAGATGTGGTCTTTGTCATCTTCCCAGTCATAAGCATCCTGGACAAATTTGCTCGTGCCTGATGCTTTGCACATCCATTCTGACTCCGAACTTCTTTGTCCCGGCAAGTTCTCTCACGTAAGGATCTATCCACACCCTTTCATCAATCTGAAAATTGTATTCATATTTTTCCGTATCTAATCCCTGCAAAGCAAGAAACCGTACCTCTCCGATCCCCTTTTCTTCCGGCATTTCAAACCTGTACTTCGGATTCATACTTCCTTTTTATACAGCAGAAGTTCGCACTTCTTCCCTGTCGGAACCTGCACTGCAAAATTAATATGATCCTTTCTGATCTCCACCCCAAAAGGCTGTGGTCTTCCTTTCACGCATTCCATACTCTATTCCTTTCTTATTGCCAGCCGTCCGTTCCATACATTTCAACATTATCTCGATTTATAAAGAACGTCTCCTCATAAGTCTCTTTTCATAATCCTCCCCGTTCAATACTGCATTGGCAATTTTGACCGCTTTTTTTCCCAAGATTGATTGGTGACTGAGCCCCGATTCCCATCATTCCGCCTGTATGCTCCACCAGTGCTTTTTTTGATGCCGGAGAACCATCCACACTGTATACATAAACCTTTTCCTGTCCGGCTTCTGTAATTGCCTCCCGCACCTGTTCTGCCATCTGATCATCTCCGCACATGATCGCATCCAGATCTGATTCTGTGCCAGCACCTGTGCCACCTGCTGCTTCAGACCTGAGACATCATTTCCTGTCTGAATCCGCTTAACAACCTCAAATGCTCCTTTTGACACAGCCTCTTCAAAACCCGTGATCCTTTCACATACAGAATTGACATTCAGATTTTCCACAATCACAACCTGTCCGCCGTCCGGCTTTCTTTCTACCAGATCCTCTCCGCATACATACCCCTGCATTCCGGTTATCAGAACCAACAAACGCAGCCACTTTTCCGCTCTCATAAACTTTCGTATCCAGGTTGATCACCGGAATATCAGCCTCCTCCAGAGCATCCAGTGCCGGTTCGATCTTCTTCCAGTCCACCGGGCAGAGAAAAAACAGCATCCACATCTTCTTCGATCAGTTCCTGTATCTGAGTATTCTGCCGCTGCATCTCCTGCCGGATCCTTTATGAGCAGCTTATCTCCCTGTTCTTCCAATGCCGACTGAACTGAATCTTTTCAGTGTTGCATAAAACGGATTCGACATATCGATCCCGCAGAAACCGAAGACTTTTTTCTCCTGATCCGTATCTTCTTTCTTATCATCGCTCTCATCTGTCACTGCATTATCTTCCGGTGTCCCTACATTTTTTTTACATCCTGTCAGCAGAAAAAGTGTACCGACTGCCATCAGTATGTATATCATAATTTTTTTCTCATATTACAGTTCCTTCCCTATTTCTTTTGCTATCTCTTCTTCCATTCTACCCGGTTTCTTCCGAATGTCAACCGTTACTCTTTTCGGATTTCTGCTTCTTTTCCTTGCAATTTTCCCTGCTTTTTGCTACCATTTTATTTAACAGTGATCCTCCAACAGGTCACATAAAGAATATTTCATTATATAAAGGAGAGGAACCATGAACGAGAACGAAGTACTCACCGTTACACTCACCCTTGAGAATAACGAAGAACTTGAATGTGAAGTCATCACCATTTTTGAAGTTCAGGGACAGCAGTATATTGCCCTGTACCCTCTTTTTGATGAGGCCTCTGATGAAGATGGATCGGTATATTTATACCGTTTCATCGATCACGGTGATGAAGAACCTGGTCTTGAAAATATCGAAGCTGATGTGGAATTTGAAGCAGTTTCTGATGCATTTAATGCATGGGCAGACGCTCAGGACTTCGGTGATATCGACCTGGACGACATGGATTAAGCTTATTTTTCCAACAATTCGTCCACAAAGCGGGAAGGAAGGATTTCTTTCCCGCCTTTATTTTCACGTAACTGAACACCAGCCGGTTCTTTTTGCCCTCGTCATTGCCACATAAAAAGCCGTCGTTCTTCCTCTATCTCTTCGGCTTTCTCTGCCTTTTTGTATGGAATCCGCCCTTCATTTGCCTGTATCACAAACACAGTATCAAATTCCAGTCCTTTGGCTGCATGGATCGTCATCAGACGGATGCCTTTCTCCGGCGTATTCCTTCCCATTTCCCGTTTCTTTAATGCTTCTGTATATTCTTCAATATGTGAAAACCACTCTTCCATTGTCTCATATGGTTTCGCTGCCTCTTCCAGCTCCGAAAGGATCTCGCTCAGGTCCGTAATTTTCAAATGACGGAAATACAATACTCTTTCAGATATTCATCATATCCAACCCTTTTCCGCAGATAAGTAATTGCAGCATAAGGAGTCATTTTCTCCATCATTTTTACGTCCCATTCAAACTGATCAATCCGGTCTGTCATCCAGTCTTTATCCCGATAATAGTCCCGCAGTGTCTCGAAAGATGCCCTCTTTCCCTTGCAGACTGTCTCTGGAAAGATAACGTTTCGGGCGGTTCATTACCTGTAGCAGATCCTGCCGTTCTGCACATTTCATTGCAAGCCGGAAATACGCCTGAATATCCTTTGCTATAAAATGTTCGTAAAGATTAGGCAGATGCTCTTTCATCTCAAATGGGAGTTTCCTGGCAAGCAGAGCTTCTACAACCGGTCTTGCATCTGTATGCGTCCGGAAAAGCACCGCAATGTCCTCTGCCTTTGTTCCGCTTCTGATGCTTTTTTCAATTTCTCCTGCAATATATTCTGCCTCTTCATTTACATCCTTTACTTCCTGGATATGCAGACACGGGCCACCTTTACGTTCCGCCTTTAATTCCTTCTCATACCGTCTGGTATTATGCATGATCACTTTCAGGGAATTGGTCACAATATTGGAAGTAGAACGATAGTTTACCCCCAACAGGATCTGACTGGCGTCCGGGAAATCTTTGTATGGCAATGTCCTGATTGTCTGAAGGGCTCCAGCCAAGAAGCGCTACAAATTTTACGATAGCCTCTGTAAGGAATCCCTGATCCAGTAAATCTTCAAAGGATGAGTGACCACATCTCTTTGAAAGCTTATGATGCTCCTCATCTGTGATAAGCGGACAGTGTACATATACAGGCACATCCCATCCAAATGCCTCATAAAGTCTGTTATACTTAGGGGATGATGAAAGATACTCGTTTCCTCTTACTACATGTGTGATGCCCATCAGGTGATCATCTACTACGTTTGCGAAATTGTATGTAGGATATCCGTCAGATTTGATAAGAATCATATCATCAAGCTCTGCATTATCTACTGTGATATCTCCGTAAATCTCATCCTCGAATGTGGTTGTGCCCTCTGTAGGGTTGTTCTGTCTGATGACATATGGCTTGCCGGCCGCGAGATTTGCCTCAATCTCCTCCTTTGACAGGTGTAAGCAATGCTTGTCATATATAGAGATTTCCTTTCCTGCAACAGTTGTTTTAAGACTGTCAAGACGCTCCTTGTCACAGAAGCAGTAATATGCCTCTCCCTTGTCAATAAGTTCCTTTGCATACTTCATGTAGATACCCTGTGCCACACGCTCACTCTGCACATATGGACCGCATCCGCCATCCTTGTCAGGTCCCTCATCATGGACAAGTCCTGTCTCTTCGAGTGTCCTGTTTATAATATCAACAGCACCCTCCATCTGGCGTACCTGATCTGTATCCTCTATACGGAGAATGAAATCACCACCCTCATGCTTTGCAATCAGGTAAGCATACAGTGCTGTTCTTAAATTTCCTACGTTCTCTCAAACCACTGTGTCGCAGACGTGATTGCCGGATTCAGTGCATCGACCATCACATATCTTGAAAGGGATGCAATTCTTTCACTTCTCATAGGGTTTTCTCTTATATGCCATTGCAGAAGAACCAATCTGTGTCTTTTCAAATGGTTCTTCAATCTTCTTTCAGATGCTGAAGCAGACGGATATCATTTGACATTTGTGTGCACTTGCTGCGATTCCTGCCAGAATATTTATAAACTCTTGTATCTACTTTACGGGAATAGGTCTGTCCGGATACCGGATAGCATTTCTTCGAATCCCATCTTCTTGCGATCATCGGATCAATCTTGTCGATAGTTTCCTGATCTCCTTCGAACAGTTCAAGAAAGCTTGCCTGTGTACCGGTCGTTCCTTTAGAGCCTAAAAGTTTTAAGACTTCCCTTCACATATTCCAGATCTTCCAGATCCAGCATCAAACTCCTGCATCCACAGGGTAGCACGCTTACCTACGGTTGTCGGCTGCGCTGGCTGAAAATGTGTAAATGCGAGTGTAGGCAGATTCTTTGTATTTCTTCTGCAAATTTTGCCAGCTCTGCGATCACATTGATCAGTTTCTTTCTGACGATTCCAGTGCTTCTGACATCACGATGATATCCGTATTATCACCTACATAACAGGATGTTGCTCCCAGATGGATGATTCCTTTTGCCTTCGGGCACTGTACGCCATACGCGTATACATGAGACATTACATCATGGCGGACTACTTTTCTCTTTCTTTTGCCACATCATAATTGATGTCATCTGCATGTGCTTTTAATTCTCAATCTGTTCATCTGTAATATCAAGTCCCAGTTCTTTTTCCGTCTCTGCAAGAGCGATCCAGAGTTTTCTCCATGTCTTACGGAATTTCATGTCCGGAGAAAAAATATACTGCATCTCCTTGCTGGCATACCGCTCTGAAAGCGGACTTACATATCTGTCGTTATTACTCATAATCTCTTATCTCCTTCTACCTTATTTTGTTTTTTATTCAAACGCGTGAGTGAAATATCTTTCCCGGTACTTCCATCGGATAATTTCCTGTAAAGCATGCATCACAGAATGAAGATCTCCAACCATATCTTTCAGCTTTTCAACTTCCATATATCCAAGCGAATCTGCCCCGATCATCTCACGGATCTGTTCCGTTGTATGAGAATGTGCGATCAACTGTTCATTTGAAGGCACATCCGTTCCGAAATAACATGGCCACAAAAATGGTGGGGAACTGATTCTTACATGCACTTCTGTTGCTCCGGCCTTTTTTCAGCATCTTGTGATATTCGCACAGGTCGTTCCTCTTACAATAGAATCATCCACCATAACAATACGTTTGCTCCTTTTACAACCTCTTCAATTACATTCAGCTTAATCTTTACACTGCTTTCTCTCTGGCTTTGTTTTGGCTTAATAAAGGTTCTTCCAACATAACTGTTCTTGTGGAATGCCATTCCGTAAGGGATTCCTGACTGCTCGGAATATCCCTTTGCCGCAACCAGTCCGGAATCCGGAACTCCGACAACCAGATCGGCCTCCACCGGATAAGACTCTGCCAGTGCTTTTCCTGCAACAATCCTTGAATGATAGACATTCACACCGTCAATCGTTGACGCTGTCCATTCTTGCAAAGTAAATATATTCAAAAATACATCTTGCCTGCTTCTTCGGATCGATCGCCATGGATTTATCCGATTGCGATTCCATGTTTTGTGAAATCGTTACAATCTCTCCCGGAAGCACATCCCGGACAAATTCTGCATCCAACGGCAGCATCGCACAGCTTTCGGAAGCAAGGAAATATGTATTATCTCTCTTTCCGATACAGAGCGGTTTCAGTCCAACGGATCTCTTGCTCCGATCATTTTCCGGCGGACTGATAACGACCAGCGCATATGCACCTTTGATCTTCTTCATCGCATTTTTCACCGCGTCTTCTGCCTTTACAGCCTTCAGTCGTTCTCTGGCAATATGATACGCGATTACTTCTGAATCAATGGTTGTCTGGAAAATTGCTCCTGTGTACTCCAGTTCATGGCGAAGCTCGATCGCATTGGTCAGGTTACCATTATGTGCGATCGCAAGAATTCCTTTCACATAATTAATAACCAGCGGCATCGCATTTTCTGCTCTGGAACCGCCCGCCGTCGAATATCTGACATGTCCGACACCAAGATTTCCCTTCAGTTCCTGAAAGCGACTCTTCATCGAATACTTCATTTACCAGTCCAAGGCCTTTTCTGGAATGTACTTTCTCTCTCCATATGTATCCGTCACAATACCACAGCTTTCCTGTCCTCTGTGCTGCAATGCAAAAAGTCCATAATAAACGGATGGTGCAGTCCAACAGTACGGTCAGAATTCCGTTAAATACCAGATAGTAGACTGCTGCAAAGAACATCGCCAGATTGCTCCTGAAATTCCCTGAGATCCTTTCAGGAAAGACTGTCCCGCCCAGATGATCTCCTGCAATGCAATGATCCGTGCAAGTGAAGTATCTTTTACCAGTGTAATGATCTCATTCGACATCGGTGGAACAATTCTCTTGATCATCTGCATTAATGTAATTTTAAAGAAGATCTGGCTCTTCGTCATTCCAGTACAAGTCCTGCCTCTGTCTGTCCCTGTGGTACACTCTGGATTCCACCGCGGTAAATAACAGAAAAATAACAGGCATAATTAAAGATAAATGCAACGGAAGCCGCCACAAAACGCCCCGATTCTCCTCCTCCCCAGACTACATTATTCAATACCAGTCCTGGGAAATAATAAATAATCAGCATCTGGATCATCAGCGGCGTTCCTCTGACTACCCATACAATAATGTTCGTGATATATTTCAATGGCCGGAAATGCGACATTGAGCCAAATGCAATGATCAGCCCAAGAGGCAATGCCCCAAAAGCGTCACAAAGAAAAGCTTCAATGTCTGTAAAAACCAACATTCAGCGATTGAATAACGATAGGAAATTGTTCCATTATAAGTTCCATGTCCGTACTGCTCCGTCCTTATTTTTTTTACTCTTCGATCAATGCCGCCTGTACTTTATACTTTTCAGCACAAGTCTTCATTGTACCGTCTTTCATACTCTTTTCAAAAAATTTGTTCAGTTCGGCTGCAAGATCAGATCCTTTCGGAAGCCGACTCCATACTCCTCACTGTTCAGACTTACTGTATAAGTAAGATCTGCATAACCTGTTCCCTTTCCGATCATGGCTGCTGCCATCAGAGAATCAATGACTGCCGCATCAGATGTCCCTGCTGCAACTTCCATCAGTGCATCTGCCTGTGCATTTACAGGTGTATAGTTCAGGTTCAGATTACTGACCTGCTTTTCTCCCGCACTTCCTGCTTCAACTGCAAAACTTAAATCCTTCAGGCTGTCCGTATCCTGATACTTGTCAGCTTTTTTCTGCCGGAACAACCACCACCTGTGCATTGTTCAGATAAGCATCCGTACATTCCATGGAACTTGTCACTTCGTCTGTCAGTGTCATTCCATTCCATACACAGTCAATGGACTTTCCATCCAGTTCCAGAACTTTATTGTCCCAGTCGATCTCAACAAATTCAACATCCACACCTAATTCTTCTGCAAATGCTGAAGCCATATCTGCATCAAATCCGATCCAGTTTCCATTATCATCTTTATAATCCATCGGCTCGAAATCTGTAATACCGACAACAAGGGTTCCCTTGTCTTTTACATACTCAAGATCACTGTCTGCTGCCGCATCCTTTTATCTTTTGTATCAGAATTTCCTGAACCGCATCCTGCAAGCATGGATACTGCAAGACCTGCACACAAAAAATACACTTAATACTTTCTTTTTCATCATTTCATTCCTCCATCAGCAATTATTACAACTTCTATTCTCTACCAATGAGTCACTGCACCATGGTAAAGTCACTGTTGTATTCTAACATAGCCATATTCGGATGTCAAACAGTCTTTTTCCTGTTCTGCTGTCTCCTGTTCTGCTTCCGGCTTTTTTGTCAGTCGCCTTTCCGTGGTATCGCCGGAAGAAGCCATACCATCAGGTATGACTTCTTCTGTGCCTTCTCTTCCACTTTTCAACCAGTTGCTGATTTGGTTCTACCTGAAGATTTTTACGGATATCGTCCATCTCCTGACGCATCTGTGCATTAACCTCCAGATATTCTTCATGCTTTGTCAGAAGAATATGATATTCCTCCAAAGACATATATTTATAAGAAGCATAAAGATACGGTTTTAAAAGCTGCGGATCTTCACAGATCTGATAAGCCCGGTCATACATTCTTGCCGATTCTGATAGAGAAACAGCCTTCCATATGCCGCTCCCAGTCCAGCATAGATCTTTCCGTAAAATTTTTCATCCACGCTCTCATCTTTCTCCCGGTTCAGGATCTCCTGATATACAAGGATCGCTTCTTCTATCTCACCACTCTCAAGGAGATTGTCCCTTTATATTTCTGGCGTTCGATATCCTTCTGATTCTTTAGATGCTCCAGTACATTCTGGATGCGGATCATCTCAGGATCTCTGTAGATCCTGGATGCTTTCAGGATCGTCAATACAAATTTCTCTACTGAACCGCGAAGTCTGAGGACATCTCTGAGCTGGTCAGCCAGATCTTTCATTCCGATTTCTTCTTCCAGCCAGTTACAAATCTGTTCATTCATAATCGTATAATCAATCAGATACAGATTATTGCAGAGGTAATAACACAGTTCTTCCATGGTAAAGATCCTGCAGTGGATTCTTGTAATCTCATACGGATGTGTCGCATGCTTATCATGACAAAGAATTAAATTTCCCATCATTACCTCCTAAATGAATTATCTTTCTCTTCCTGGAAATCTGTCGGCAGGAAGAAATCTCCGAATCCGACATCCCGTACTGTGATCTTGCAGGTCTTTTCATCCAGGAATAACGTTTCGATCTGAAGCCTCATTGAATATTCCGCACGTTTCGGGAACTTTGCAAAGAGAGATCTTTTCCGTCTTAAGATTGCCCTGTACCAGTGATTCAATATGAAATTCTATATCTTCCACATCTTCAAGGATCACTTCCCACTGGTTGTTCGATTCATACCAGTGAGCCCCCCAGGACACCAGCGGATACCACATTTCCTGCCCGTCAACCCGCATATTCACCGTGATCTGATCTGTCAGTTTGTCCTCTGACAGGTAAACCGGATTTTCAATGTGCATATACAGCTTTCGGTATGCAGTGTAGCATGCTCCTTTGCTGTAAAGATTATTTCCTATAAACGCCCTGCGTCCATTGCACAGCACCCGCAAAGACTTTGGATACCACTCATTCTCAAATCCTTCTCCCGTCAGGAAAACCGAAGAAACGATCCGCTTGTCAAAGACGCTCTCAATAAACTTGCAGAACATGGAGTCTGCTTCTTTTGCTTTGTCCTCGTTCAAAACCGGATAAACAAGTGCCAGTTCTTTCATATGTGCATTTGCAACTTCATCAACCGTAACAAATGTAGTCTTTCCTCCTCCAAGTCCCGGCTTAAGTCTGCGGAGCATATAGGCTTTGATCTCATTTCTGTCACAGCAGAATAATGCCGCATCATACTGCCACAGCTCTTTGGGCTGATAGAACAGGTAATTACAGAAGCTCTCCTTATAATCCTGAATAAAAATATGCCGCTTGTCAATATTCATACGGACTGCGATCCTTCGAAGCATCTGTGCCAGTTCTTCTGTCAATGCAGGAACTGTAAATACGATTCCCTCTATCTCCGGGAAGTCATGCAGTGACATCTGGATAAACTTTGACAGAAGCCATACTGCATCATACGTCTCTTCGCCAAACTCGATCTTTTCCCCTGCAAGGCTCCGGTTCAAAAAGCCTGGTCACGGTAAATCCTTCTTTACCGTTGCCAGTCTTTTGCTTCTTTTCCATATGCCCATGTATCGCGAAGTCTTTTCCTATGATCAGCGGGATCTGAAAATTATCTTCATCGACTTCAGTGTCTGTGGTTCCATCTGCTCCTCACTGTAGTAGCTGATCTGACACGTCTTTTCATTTATTTCATAGCCAATTATACTGCCCTGTCCCATGAAATTAGCTCCTCCTTAATACTGGATGAACATGTGGTTCGCCACGGCATCTTCCAACGCGTAACTCCGCATCTTCTTCTCCTGTTCTTCTTTATCCTCTTCCAAAAGGATATCGTTGAGCCTTCCGTATCTGCCCGGCTCTCCTTTTTCGATCTCCCGCATACACATTTCTTTTTCGCTTCTGTAAGAATTGCCGTCGATCGTCTCTTTAAAATAGTATTTCAGCCGTTCATTTGCAAATAATACAAACTTCTTCACATAAAGATTCTCATACATCGGAGACAGCACTTCTGTCGAATAATCCGCTGCCTCTCTGCTGCCTTTCTGCAGTTGGTAATAAAGCATGACACGGCTGCCTTTCTGACCTTTATATTCGATCAGCGTCTTATCCCAGAGCTGAAGTTCCACAAGCCATTCTTTCTCATAAGAAAGGAAGAACGGGAAATAGATCTGCTTGCCGCAGAGTTCCTGGAGAAACTTCTTCAGAGTCTTCCTTATCTGCGTTCCATACTCACGGGTAGAATAATATTTCAGTACCGCAATCTTGCAGATATCGATCGTTGGTTCTCCTTTTCATATTCCTGGCAGATGACATCGATCACATTCTTTCCGATCTTACGCTCTTCGACTACATATTCCCTGGAAATATAGGCAAGATATGCCTGCTCCAGACGGAAATATGCACCTTCTTCGTAATACGCCTCAAATACCTGTGCCTCCTGGAACAGCTCCTCCGAAAACAGCATCTGCGTCAGTATCCGTTCTGCGAGCTTATGCGTATGCACTTCATAATCCCTTTGCAACTTTCCACAGATTCTTCATTTCCATTGTTGCACCGCAGAAATAATTTGCAAGATACGTCAGGATTACTTTATCATACTGATTCTTCTGGAATAAGTCTCAAAGCATACATACGTCAGGAAATCATCATTTTCATAATTGCTTTCCCGGATCGTCTTACTGCACAGTGTAAAGATTTCATCCTCAGGATAATTTTCCAGCCCTTTTTCCTTTACTACTTCCAGTGTCAGTTCTTCCTCTTCCGCATTCTGTCTTCCCTCAGCAGTCCACCCAGATACTTTCTGCACATATCCATATAACGCAGTTCATAGAACAGTCTTTTGCTGTCATACGGGATAGAATCTGTATAATGGCGTCCGTCTTTTCGCTTCCCACACCAGGCGGTCCGTCTTGGAATACAGGAACACTCTCGCTCCCTTTTCTGTATACGGACTTTCTGTGTCACAGTTCCGTCGTCTGCAATGACATGGATAAACTTCATATTCGGAACTTTCGTCGTGATCCAGTAGGCATGACAGATATCATACAGGGCTTTGATCCGCTCCTGTTTCATCTCATCTTCTACAAGAAATCTCTTGTAAATAATCCTGAGATCCTCGTCGATATTTCTCCGTTCCAACTGATTCCATGCAAAACTTCCATCTCATCACGGTAATGTGCATAGATCTCACTGCCCTCGTCTTCATATGTGATCAGATTTGCATACAGGAATGCACATTTATGATAATCCAGGAATTTCCGTGCATAAAATACAGATACACCGATCTTGGCAACTGCTTGTGGAACTGTGCCGGTTCCGCAGATGCCATATAATATTCATAAAGCTGCGCGATCTTCAGTTCCGACTCCACTGCCTTTTCATACCATTTGAAATACTTCTGTTCCGTACAGCTTCCTTTGATCAGAAGCGTACAGATGGAAGTCAGGATCATTGATTCCCCCATACATCTCATAGCACCGGACAAGAACCTCTCATACAAATGGGCATCAAAATATTTCATCTGACTCGCCAGATTTGCGGTATACAGTGCAAGTTCTTTGGTCATCAGCTTATATTTCACTGCAAATGCAAGCACCTGCACTTAAAAAAAGTCCCGAGCTTTTTCAGAGAGGAACTTTTCTCTCTGTAAGCAGCGGAATGCCTGCAGATAGAACCAGATACTGTGGGATCGGTAATCCTCAAACTGCTTTTTCAAGAACCCGCAGTCTTTCGCTGTAGATCTTATATTCTGAATCTACTTCCACCAGCATACACAAAATTTTCCAGCTTGAAGGATGCTTCATAAAGGATCTTGAAAGTTCCTCGGCAACCCGTCGCTGTCCGATCGAATCATTGCTCAGCAGTGTTGTCAGATACAGATAATAAGAACTCAGCTCCACATCTTTGCCGATCGCAAAACGGTTATAATTGTACGACTCCAACAGCCATTTTGCTTCTTCCATCCGCTGTCCCAGCAGACAGATATGTGCATGAGCAAGCAGATAGAACTCATTATTGCCATCCCGCTCCCGCAGACGCGAAATTCTGCGAAGTGCATCTTCTGTCCAGGTATCCAGATCCACTCTGCCTCCCTCATACTGCAAAAAGCTCTTCAGAATCCTGCAAACTCGGTCATTCTCCCGGTACTCCTCATCACGGCTGATATCTTTCTCAACCACAACTTCATAATTCAGGGTCTCGTATGGAGTTTCCAGGATGATCTGTCCGAAATTGCTTCCTTTATGAAGCTTGTCCATCGTAATAAAATATTCAATCTGTAAGAATTTCCAATGAACTCTTCCGTCGTCAGATGTGTATGCTCCACTGAGAGGAAATCTCCCTCCGCCCGGACATCCACTTCGAGAAATCCCCAGGTATTTTTTTTGACGGTAAACGTCTCTTTCCGGTCCTCGATCAGCGAGATAAATGCCCTGCTCTCCTCTTCCAGCGTCAGAAAGATCTTTTTCTTTCTGCTTACAGCCTACAAGAAATTCCTCCAGTGCATGCTGATCCAGTTCCCATTTACGCATATTATTATAAAGTGCCTGGATTCTCTGATCCTCATACTTGAGGATTTCATAAAATCCCTGGATCGGAACAGCTTGACTGCTTCAGCCGCATCCCGGTATGAAAGCTTTTTTTAAAGTCTTCCAGACTCTGGATCTTTCCATATCTGGTCATGACAAATGGTTTTTCAATAATTGCAGTAAATGCAATATCATACTCTCCACCGTTACATACAATCGTAAATTTCCCATGTTCAACATGTCCCGGCACAAGTCCTCTTCCATCGTATGTATAATAAATATTTACCGGATTTCCATCAAAACCCTGCTCCACACACTGGATTCTGTAAGAAGATGGATACACCAGGCCGCGGATTGTCCCCTCCTTCATTCTGCAGGGAAAAACTCCCCTGATACTTTTTCTCCTTCTCCGACACGCATCGTAATGTGAGTCTCAGGAAAAATAATTTCCGGCTGCGGGATGTGAAAATCCCCTTTGCAAAACGTTTGATCTTATTCTTCAAATCCGTCACCTACTCATAATACTTAATCTCTCTGCCATCGGGCAGATGGTATCGGATATCTTATCTGTCTCTGACTTCAGAGCAGAAAGACGCTACTATGAATTATATCATCATCCTGCAGTTTCTTGCAATGGGAGAACGCAAGAAAATAAAATCTGATTGTATACACGTATGCACTATATTTTCTTTTCATATTTCATACAGAAAATGGATCTGAATAATATTTTCTGATACCAGTTCATATCCTGCTCCGCAGTTTCAGAAAACCGGCTGTAAAATTTTCTCTGCCAGATCTGCTGTTCTTTTCTCTGCTCCTGACTTTGCTCTTCTTTTCTTCCAAAAGTTCCTGCAACACCTGCCCGTACAACTTTTCCCATTGTTCTGCGGTAATCTCCGGAAACTTTTCTTTCAGAATCTCTAAAGTACTCTGTCCTGTCGGTTCTGCCATTTTGATTCCTTTGATCTTTGCCACCCGCAGTACGCAGCCATATAATTCTCCTGCAGTCATTTTTCCGACTCTTTTTTCAGTGCAAGACATCTCTTTTTCCCCTGCAAATAAAAACTGCAAGCATCAGTCCTGCGGTCAGTATTCCGCCAGCCGGTTTCAGCCAGCCTGCATTCTGGTATAAAATTCTTGCCAGTCTCCCTTTTGGCAGTTTCATTTCTTCCACGCTTTTCTGAATCTGTTCTATTCCGGCCGGTGGAGTCACTTCAACATTTTTCCCAGTATCCGTCATCAAGGCACCATACCTGACACCAGGCATGTCCCATCGCTCCGCTGATCTGTGCCTGATAAGTTCCGTCTTCCTGTTCTTCAAATGCACTCGCCGGAACTGCATATCCTTCCGCATATCTTGCCTCTTTTCCGGCAAGCCGGAATAATAAAGTTCCTGCTGATGCAAAATGGACACAGAAGCCCTTCCGGTTTTCAAAAAGAAAATATTCCACAAAATCTTTTCCTGCCGGTGTTGCACCAGGTTCTGTATCATAGACTGCAAGTTCCCATAAAAGCTTCGCAGATCTTTTTCGGATTGCCTCAATCTCTGACTTTGAATCTTTCCATTCCCCATCAATCCCACCTATCTCCTCGATATAATAGTGGGTCAGTTTTTTGTAAGTCTGTGGGACAGGACAGATAGTCTTCCATATGCTCCCACATTTCTTCTTCATCATCTTTGCCGGAATGTTCAATATCTTTCCATGTATCATCCTCGTAAAAGACTCCGTACCGTTCTGCCACATACACCGTCGATTCGGGTCTGTATGTGATCGTAACACTTTTCGCCACAGAATCATCCGGAACAAAGCCCGTAATCTGATTCAGATTTCCTATTTCATCTTTTAGAATCGAATTTGCTGTTCCTGATTTGTCCGTCGTTCCTGATGCTCCTGTCGTTTCCAGTACGGGGAGCTTTCTTTTTAATCTGGCAGGAT